>Ga0210387_10000087_pt1 | contig 65544 bp, 66 predicted proteins | sample IncBWC7OmetaG_FD_160108 | JGI IMG/M metagenome (GOLD analysis project Ga0210387, IMG submission 160108) | Forest soil microbial communities from Barre Woods Harvard Forest LTER site, Petersham, Massachusetts, United States - Inc-BW-C-7-O ... | reverse complement strand
TGCCATATACGCATACGCATACGATTTTTTAAAACCGTTAGGTTAAAAAATAGTGTGTGCATCCTGTTATCGTCTGCGCCTGACGTTTAGTTGTTTGTTTTTTGGCTAAAATGCAATATTGAATGATACTGCACATGAGGGAAAAGGTCAATCGTCCCCTTTAGAAGGCAAATATACGAATAATAACCCATATAACAATGGATTAATTAAACTTTTTAAAATTTCTGTAAATTGATAACACGTCAAAGTCAAGCAGGGGGAGGGGTTCTATGGGTATAGAAATTTATATGTGGCAATGAACCCAATTTATACCTTTTACTATGTAATTGTTTAAGAACATAATCTCTGCTAAGTCCAGATGTATGAGATATATAATGCAGGTGAGGTTGTCCGTCATTCCAAGCTTTTTCTTCTCCACTTAAACTTTTATGAGTATAAAAAAAGCAATGCCATTCATTTCCTTTATCTAAAAATTTAGCAATTACAACGTGTCTATGCTCTATCGCTTGTTTGATTTGACCACTAGTTAAAGATGTTTTTCCAATAGTTATTATTTCTTCTTCATTTTTATAAGCGAAAGGCGGCATCTGTTTTTCATCTAATCCGTTATGATTATGAGAACTTGTATAGCAACTATAATGAAATCCATGATCCTGCCAGGCTTTAAAAATTAATGACTGCAATTGATCTCCTGTTAGAGACATACCTTCAAGAATTTTTTCCTGCTCCTTTTTTGAACTACTAGTTAGTATATCCATTATGTTATCTGGTAAAGTTGTTGAGATTATTTCTTCATAAAGTTTATCCCATGCTTCCACCGCTCTTTTTTTTATAACTCTGTCAATAATTTCTTGTGGATTTTCAATTTCAATCGGTGGTTTCACTTCGTCATTATTCTCCATTGCAAAAGATAAAAAATCCTTTTCTCTTTGAATAGAAGCAGCTATAATAATTTCAGCTAACCTTTCAACTGGATTGACGTATTCAAAGTCTACCACTTCAGTTACAGTATAAAATACATTTTGATTTGGGTCGGCAATTTTAGTACTTCTGATCATTGTTGCGTAGGTATATTGATTTCGGGAATAGCTTCTTTAATATTTCTTTGAGGGTGACCTGGTGTATAATAGTCAATACATAGTCCATCATATGAAAGAACTCTTAAAAGCATCCGATTAAATAAGGTTTCGAAAGCCCTGGATAAACGTACAATTTCATGTATTTCTTCATCGGTTTCTTCGTCAAGCGAAGAATGAGCCATCTTATTTCTTTGTTTAATAGCTTCATTTTCAATCTTACCTACCGATAAGTTTAGAAATTCAAATACCATCGCAAGTTTTTCATTTGATCCTCGTTGTGATACTCCTTTAATTTTATTGATAATTTTATCGCTAAAAATATTATCTCCTAATTTCATTTTAATAGAAGCTAAATCACCTTCAATTAATTTTACAAATTCATTGTAGTCAATATAAGAATGCTTTATTTGTTTGTTTGCTTTTAAAATACAATTTGCTAGTGTTTCAATTGCACTAGATAGAATAGGAAGGTTTACTCCAATGGCTGAATATTTAGAAAACCAATATTTACCCAAAACGTTCTTCAGTTGTAAAGCTTCCCTTTGTTTCAAATATAATGGCAAAAAATTGCCAATTAAGATCTCTAAATTTTGTCTATTTTGATGTCCTTTGATCAAGACTGGAGGGAAAGATATTCTCTGGCATCTGGTTTCAATATTGTCACCTATAGGATCTATATATTTTTGAACAATTAATGAATGGGATTTATCAAAAGTTGTTTCGCCAATTTTCAAAAGTTGATTTCCCATAAGAAAGCCAACTAATTCCGAAATGGCTATCCGTTCATTATTATCAGGAATTCTTCCAAAAGAAGCTCTATATTCAATGCATAAACTAAATGACCAGTCTGATCCAAATTCTTTCGGAACTTTTGACACAATAAATGAAGTATCAGCATATTTTACAAATAGATAATCACCACTTGATGAACTGCTTTTTATTAGTCCAAATTCATCTTTAGGATCAATACCTTCTCTTTCTCGCTTATATGACTCATGAATGCTCCGAGACGTTATCCTAGGAAAAAACATATTATCAGTTCCTCCTGATAAATACCATTCATGCAAATATTCAGTTTCTAAATCAGAATCATTAAATATCCTTGAAACTCCATCAACCCTTAATTCAGCCTCAAATTTTACTGAAGTACTGTTTGGAGCTATGAGACTTCTTTTATTTTTACCTAGTAATGCTCCAGAAAATATATACTTAAAGAGACCATTTTGGGAATACCCAATTATTATATCTCCAGAAACAAAAGCTCCCTCTTTGTAATTAGGATCAATACTTTCAGAATCGTTTAATATTCCTGATATAGATGCTATCAAATCATATTTATTATCTCTGGTAAACCTTATTATACAATCTTTATTAATATTATAAACTCCTTTTTCAAAAGTTAAATTGGTTATAATTTCCTCTGGGTATAAGACCTCCCATTCTACATGATCTTGGAAAATTTTGTTATCCATTTTAATTATTTTAAGATGCGGAAGATTTTTTTTCTTTAAAAAAGCCCCTTAATTTTTCGGTCAATTTTTCATTAATAAGAGAATAGGTTGGTGAAAATGTAAATAAAAATTCAAGAGGGATATTTTTAATATGAACAATTTCATATTCTTTATTGTTGTAGAAACATTTATAATCTGAAATTGCGAATTTTTTAGAATCAATAGGGTTATTAGGATCTTCTGCTAACAAGTATATAATCTCACCCTTTTCTAATATTTTAGGATTAAGCCGATATGCAGACAATTGAGGATGCCTATGAGTTTCATTAAAGTAAAATACGTATATTATCGTTGTATGTTCATTTATACTGGAGAGTTTCAATGTATGCTCAATATGTTTAAAATGAGTTTTTAAATAAAGATTATAGAGATGATTAAAATCTTGAAAAACCAATTTTATATTATTCCATAATGCCTCTTTAGTAAAGCCATTCCAAGTCAAACTACCTATAAGTCGGTTAATTTGATTCTTTTTATATTGTCTTTTTGTTTCAGTAATTCCTTTATTTTCAAGAAAGTTAATATAGTAATTAATTAAATCAATATTGTAGAGTTGCGAAGTAATTCTAACTTTTACTTTAGGAACAAAGCCTTCATTAATTTTAATTATACAATCTGCTATATGTTTTTGGTGGTATGATGAGGGATATTTCCAATGCGAATACCCGTCAATATCATCATCATGTTCAGTTACCCAGTCAGCATAACCATGTGAAGTTGCACCAACCATAGGTAATATGCTACAGATCTTATCTTTTAACTCATTAAGCAGATAAGAGTCTAACTGGCTATCCATATCTAAGTAACCAGCATTTTTATCTATAAAACTTACTAGATATTCATGTGCTATAAATTCATCAGGAATCGGCAAATTTTGTTTGCCAGCTATTCTAAGAATGTTCGATTCTAAAAGTTCATATGCATACTGCGAGGGAGTATCTTTTATCTTATCCTTACTTTTCATAAAAGATCTTAATAAAACAGTGCCCTGTGAAAATCCTTCTTCTAATAAAGGCAAATCTTCTCCTTGTATTTCTTTAATCAATATCTGATCATCGGTATACTTAATTGGGAAAAGTATAAATACAACATTATATATTTGATAACTAATAATTCCAATTCCGATTTTCCAGTAATTTGGATATATAATTTCTTTTATACTTCTAAATTCTCTATTTAATATATCATTATAGCAATCTATAAATTCATTTATTTCTCGTAAACTTTCTACTGATAGGCTTATTGGCTTCTTAAGTTTTGAATTAACAAGCTCCAATTCCTTTTCTATTTCGAAATACTGTTTCTCCAATATGTCAAAATTCCAAACTTTGTCTCTAGTATCCTTCGCTTTTTGACCCCACTGAGTTATATAGTTTGTATTTCCGTTCCCGATACTATTCTCAGGTGATATTTTTATGGTGCAGCTTTTTTTCCCAACTAATTTTTTAGAAACTTCAACAAGTGTATCGGAATCAATATGTCTCCAATATACTTTTTGTTCTGTTCTATTTACAACAATTAATATTACAGGAAGTGTTGCATTTTCACAACTAGCTAAAAATGAATCTTTGCACTGGAAACTCAGAGATTTATAAGATTTAGGATTCAATGTCTTTAATTGAATTTCAATTTTTCCAATTAGACGTTGGTTATCATCAATTATTTCTAAAATACCGTCTGTAGCTGGAGTCTTATCATTTTGGCTTATTTCACCTCTTATAAATTGGGAATCGATTAAATGAAGAAATATTTTTCTACTATCCAATTCAGCCTTCGCTGTTTTGGCATACGGAGTTGATGGTGCATTAATTAAATTCTTTCTTTTATTATACATCAAGGTTTTAGATTAGTAAACGAATTTTAAATACCCATTGCTTTTTTTACTTTGATAATAGTGGTACTACTGTGTCCAGTTACTCGACAAATATCTCTTATTTCCATCTTCTTCTTCAATTTCATTACTATTATAGGGTATTTCGCAAATAGTTTTTCTCTAGATTGATAGCTTCCGACCACACGACCTTTAAATTTCCCTTGAGCTTTGGCAAGTAAAATACCTTCGCTAGTACGTTCCTTAATTTTATTCCTTTCAAGTTCGGCTATTGATCCCATTACTGCACATACCAATCTGGCCATAGGATTTTCCTTGCCATCAATTAAAGTTTCAAAACCTTCCTTTAACGATTTAAGATTGATCTGATTCTTAGTAAAGATTTCTATAGTTTTCAAAATATCAATTAGGTTTCTGCCCAATCTATCTATTGAATCTACGACAATCGTCACCTGGTTATCTTTTATTGCTGTAACGGTATCATAAAGCTTAACAGCTTCAGGTCTTTCAAAAAAAGAGATATTTCCTTGAACCTTATCAACGAAAATATTTTTTGATGTTACGTGACCATGATTTTTAAAATTCTCAATTTGCCTGGAAGAAGATTGGGATACTGTACTTATACGACTGTAGTAATAATAATACATAAAAATAGGTTATAGCACAAAGATACGGTTTTAATTTAAGACTCTCCAATAAATTAAAACAATCACTAATAGACAATTGATCTTTTTAAACAAAAATTGGTTTTACATTTTAAGTATAGTCTAAATTTAGATTAGCTTTCATTTACTAAAAGTTAGTACCTATGACTATAACATTACAGATACGCAAGTTAGTTGAAGCTTTTAGAAAAGAAGTTATAGATAATGAGTGTCCCAAAGGCAAATGTTTTACAACCTGTTACCCATTATCAATTCATCTGGATAATAATGGCTTTCCGAATTCTATTGTCCAAGGTCATTTTGATATTATAACCCAAGGGCATTATTGGTTAAAACTTAATGATTACGATATAATTATTGACCCGACTATAACTCAATTTGAATCGGAATCCAATGAACCTGTAGTATTTGTAGATAAGGCTACAAAAAAATATTACCCAACACCTAATATTACATCTAGAAACTTTACAGAATCAGTTTCAGCATGGAAAGCGCCTTTCCATGTTGAAACCAGAGCAAAATTACCTGAAGGATTAATATCAGAAGACTTTAATAAAAGAACTGTTCTACTTATAATCCTCAAAGCTGCGACACTCCTCCACATAGAAATCGAAAATTTGAAGTTGAAAAATAAACCTGTCTCAAAAAAGAGCAACTTTTACTTCGATAATATAAATGAAATTTTAGTCGCATGGGAGAATATAGGATTAATTAAAAATTTAGAACAGGATTTACCTAAAGAATTTAAAACGGTTTGGGCTAACGCAAAAAAATTACTTTGGACTTTAGACTACATCGATAGTACCATTTATTAATTATATAAATTTGATTAGCTCTAAAACCAAATACAACTATAAATTAATTGAAATAAAAATTCTCAATTTAAAAAATTTGCGTTAAACCAATAAGACCTAAATGACATTTAGTATCTCCTCAAACATAATGCGTATACATTTTTTACATTTTGGCAAATCATTAAAAAGATTTCCCGAAAAATATCATCATTTATTTTTTGAAACAGGAAGCGCTGTTCCAGAACATTATAGCTATGTGTGTCCTTTATGCATTACTAATAGCTTTATGATTAGTAAGGAAGGGCTTCATTTTAACAATGACTTCTCATTAGATCATTTTCCTCCCGAAAGTAGTGGAGGGAAACAAAAAATATTAGTTTGTAAAAAATGCAATAATGAAGCAGGGTATTTGTATGATTACATTTTAAAAGAAAAACTAGACCATGTAAGTTTTAATAAAAAAATTCCCTTTTCAGAAATTCTTGCTAAGTCAGAAATTACTGATGTGCGTGGATGGTACCACACAGCAATAACAATAAGAGAAGATGGTGAAACTGAAATAAGTTTTAAACCCAATCCGAAAAAAGTATTACCACCTTTGGATAATTGGCTTGAAAGATCAAAACTATCATTTGATTGGAAAGCCAACCTAACAATTGAAATCCCTGATGAGAAAAAGGTATCCAAGGCACTCTTAAAAGCAGCATATTTATACTGTTTTCTAAACTTTGGATATGAGTTTATTTATTCTGCCAACGGTGAACTATTCCGAAAAGTTATTAATGGTGAAGTTGAATACCCTATAAGAATTCCAACCTTTTGGTTGGATGATAATATTACTATTTCAAATGGATCAACTATGCCGATTGGTCTTTGCTTTATTACTAATCCAATAAAATTTAGATCGTTAGCAGTTAATTTATCTTTAAAATTAAAGACTACAGGTTACCAATGTACTGTTACTATATTAATTCCTAATCCTACTGATATGGGGATTCCTGATTTAATTAAAGTCCAAAATGAAATTGAAAATAACCCAGGTGAAAACATCTCATTCGTTTTTTTGAAAAATTATTTACAAGAAAATATTATGGATGCATATTCGCAAACTTGGACAGACTTATTAACAGAATATCCAAAACCCATTAACTCATATTAACATGGCGACCAATATACTTTATATTATAGGGAACGGATTCGACCTTTATCACGGTATAAAATCTAAGTATACTCATTTCAAAGAATACCTTACGTATGAGGATGCGGATTTAATCAGAAAATTAGAAGAAAATTTTGATGCCGACCTACTTTGGTCAAACTTTGAAGAAACATTAGCACATCTAGATACAGATAATATAGTAGAAGAAGCTGAAATTTATTTAGTCTCATACGGCACGTCTAATTGGAAAGACTCTTATCATCATGACTATCAATATGAGGTTCAAAATCAAATTGATGTTATTACAGTTCAATTGAAACAAAAGTTTTTAGAATGGATGCTTCAATTAAGGATTCCTGATAACAATCACAAAAAGCCACTCATCATAAATCATAATGCTACTTTCCTAAACTTCAATTATACAAACTCTTTAGAAAAAATTTATAAAGTCCCGCACAATAAGATTTTCTATATTCATAATAAGGCTATAGATATAAATTCCAATTTAATATTAGGCCATAGTAGAGATCCAGATAAAATGCGATCTTTTAATTATAAAACAAATACAGCAGATCAAGACGTAAGGATAACTCAAGCGAACTTAATACTTGATTCTTATTTTAAGGAAACTTACAAGTCTACCAAAAAGGTCATTGAAGAAAATGTTGCTTTTTTTTCAGCTTTAGCTAATATTAATGAAATACACATTTTAGGTCACTCGTTAGCAGTTGTAGATATGGGGTATTTTAAAGAAATCCTTAAATGGATAGACATTAATAAAGTAAAATGGAAAATAAGTTTTTATGATAATAATGAATTACTGCACCATAAGCAGGTAATGAATGATCTAGGTATTAATCAGGATCTAATAGACTATGACAGATTAGATTTTTTATACACAAAACAAATAGAGCTTTTCAATAAACCTAAGCTTTAATTTATCTGTAAAAACATTTTTATCCCTAAAAAAACTAATAATATGGCCAAAAGAAATTATAATGAAGAAATTAAAAAATTACAAGAACGAGGAGAATTCAATGGGAGTATTTTTTATTATCAAAGGTTTCATGATTTAAAAAGTATTATATCTTTTACTAAAGAACAAGAAGGCCGTGACTTCGATGAGTTATATAGATACATTCCTATCGCTTCAGTTGCCTGCATCGAAAGCTTTTACCGAGCTACAATTAAATCACTAATTGACAAGGGTGGAATTTATTTCGATAATTTGGAGAAACTAATTGCAAAAACGGATTTGAAATTTGATTTCGAAATATTATCCAATTTACAAAAACAACAATTTACTCTTGGCGAATTAGTATCACACATACTTCCATGTAACAACTTAAATGATCTTAAAAATAATATTTCAATACTTATAGGAGAGGATTTTTTAACTGCGATTAGTAATCATCGTCCAGTATTTTTTGGAGAATCTTATGATGAAGATTTTCTAAAATTCAAAAATAATTACGATCCCATTATCAGAAGTATTATAAAAACATTTGAACTTAGACATATTTTTTGCCATGAATCTGCAAGAAGGATTTCTATAAATCGACAAGAGATTTTAGATGATTTTGAAAATGTCGAATTATTTTTAAACAACTCATCTAATTTTATAAACTTGCTCATTGATGCTAATTGGGGTCTAACGACTCATGATAAAGTTGATTTATTAGTAAAAGAGCTGAAAATAAAAGAAGATAGTGTAAACGAAAAGATTAAAAGTATTAGAGAGGAAAGAAGTTCAGATATAAATAATGACATTTACATAGAACAACTAGAAGATAGAGAAAGGCTAGTTAGAGAGTTTCAAGAAAGATTCGATAATACGACATTACTATGGAAGGAATTTATTGATGCAAAAGCATATCTTAAAAGTAGATACTCTAAGAGTTACGTATGGTCTCAATATATTTATTTGGAAGATAAGATTAAAAGCGTAGATAGCTTCTTTGAAGAGATCTATTAATCATGGTCAAATAGTGTCAAAAAATGTTGCGTTATATTCTGTTCCATATTTCTGTTGCCAATTGTCTTGCTTGAAGACCATATCCGTTTACTTCGCCAGAATTAAGAATAATTTTTTGTCCTTCTTGATATTTTGCAATTAATCTTTGATCCGCTAAACCATTGTTATGCATTAAACAATTTCTTATGTCATTGACAAACCTTATATCAGTTAATATTTGGTGTGGTAGTCCTAGAACGTTCTTTTCTATAAACTTAATCTTTTCTACAAAAATCAAACGTCTTGATTGTTCCTGAGCAAGTGAAGAGATTAAACTGTTACCTTTTTCTTTAATTGTTTTAAGAGTTACTTTAAAATCATTCTTGTCTGGATTTGTGATTAATATTTTTTCAATACATTTTGTCAAAAAATCTTCGAAGTGAGCAAATCCTAAAAGTAAAGCGGAAGTAGTAATATGGTTTCGGTAATTATCAAAACTGTTTTCATAAAGTTGCTCAATTGTTATACCTAAGTTAAAGCGGTCATGATGTTTTATTTGTTGATAAATTTGTTCATCCGAAACGTCAAGAAAACCAATCAAAAGATTAAGTTGATTTATTAAGTAATCTAGGTCGTTCATTTATAATAGGTATTTATTGTTTATTCTGTATGTAGAGTTTTTGAATCAACTTTCAATCTGTTCAGGTAAAAAAGGATTAAGTTCTATTCCGTAGTTATCACAAATACAAATAACACGTTGTTTGTACTTTGTTCCTGCGACATCTTTATAATTTATCGCAAATATAACCCATCCAGAAACCCTATCCTCTGGGTCAACTGCAAAATGAAAAAGCATTGGAGGATCTCCTTTTGCTAGATGATCTTTTCTATCCGAAAGTCCTGTAACAGTGAATAATTGGGTAGTTTGTTCATTTGACTCAACAATTCTTGAAATTTCTAAAGCTATACTGTCTGTTTCATTTGTTACTTCAATCGTAAGCATCTTCTTTTTACCATTATCAGAAGAAAATTGTCTTTCTGAAGCAGAATATTTGAAAATTGGTTTTATACTTTCCTTAAATCTAATACTTTCTATTTTGAATAATTCATATTGAATTTGTTGAACCTCTTTTTGAGATTTTAATGTTCTATATAAGTAGAAGGCTGTAACTGTGGTTACACATACCATAACCCAATCGGAAACCGTCCCCCAAATCTTTGTGTCAAAAAATAATAAATACATAAGCGTAATTGCGATTAATCTGAATATAATACCAATGCAATGTTTAGAATTTTTTATTGTTTGATTCGTAAACCAACTCTGTCATTGTCAATGTATGTATTTTCGTCTTGGTTTTTTATATCAAAAAGAAATGGTCTTGTTGTATTTGTTATCCCATTTTCTGCATATTCATTAATATTCTTCGGTAAAATTAGCTTTGGTCTGAAAAAATCAAAGACTTCAAAATGCCCAATATATCTATAAGGGGAATTGTCAATGAATAGCTTCTCAAATTTTCGATAAGATAGTTCAACCTCATAGAATTCCTCTCCTTGAAAATAAAACTCTTGATAGTCAAAATAATTTCGATTAAGAAATTGAGCTAAACCAGCATAATATTTTTTAGTTATTTTCTGAAGCATTTCATTGTCATATTGAATATTATCATTGAACGGGTCATGATATTTGCAAGTAACTTGCCCAAACAAATTGTAAGAAACAGAAGCAATAGAAAAGTTTCTTGGATAATTTCCAGAAGCTGCTTGAGCTTTGTGTTTTGTCATATTCCCTGGATTTGTCTGATGGCGCCCTTTTGCTTCTAAAGTAAATTGCGAGGTTTGTGTAAAAGCAACCAAATCTGGTCTTTGACCTCTTAAAGGTTTGGATGCAACTGCTTCATAATTGGTCGTATGTAAGCTCTGGTTAATTCTTTTTGATAAAAAGTCTGCAATTGCTTTACCTGCCAAAGTTGAAAACTGTCCTTGTTCAGTTGGATCTGATAAAGCCCTCGGTGGTCTTGAAAAGTGATTATTATAAAATGCTTGTCTTTGAAGATAATAACTGTAGTGAAGAAACATTCCAAGTGTACGAAAAAGCTTTTGCGGACACGGAGCATAACCCTGTCCTGCTATTGCTAAGTGTTTTGCAAACGCAAGTCGTGTCAGCCTATGAGTCTGATTAAAAATTGCACCTGTCGTGTCTTTATATTCAACTGATATATTCATTATTGTAGGGTGTCAATAAAATGGAGATGATACAAATATATGCTATATGTATTCCTAATAAGACTAGTATAATTGAAAATAAAATGGGCTAAGGTAGAAACCTAAGCCCGTTTTTAATCCGTACCCTATGAAAACTTATTAAATGTAATACTTATTTACATATAACAATGTAAAAGGGAGTACTGTGGAAACAATACTCCGACCACCGCTTGGTTGTTCAATATGAACAGTCAAAATTTATAGTCATTTAATTAAGCCTGTATCTTTCAATTTTTGTATCGTTTCGTTAATTGCCGAATCCATCATTTTATCATCGCTTTTATCACTGCTAGAATTTTTAGTAGTTCTACAAGAATGCATCAAGAACAATAATGGAATTAATAGTTTGTACATCTTTTATGAAATTAATAAGTTACTAATAGGGGTGCCTTGATAACTGCCCAAATTTTCCAATCAACCACATAATATCAAAAGCAATCAAACCAGCGATAATTGCAAACAACACCAACCCAAGTAATAATTTGAATGGATTATTTCTATACCTAAATCCCAATGCCATGAAAAATATCCTAATTGCGTTCATAAGATAATTTTGAGTTGTTATTAATAACCTTTATTCGTTTATTGATCTATCGGCATCCCACTCCAAATCCATATGAGTTACTTTTTTGAAAATTTCTTTTAGGTCTTCCATAGTAGTACGTTCTTCTGCCTTCATTTCATTGGTGTCATCTATAGCAGATTTAAGAAAGTCAAATGCCATAGTGTATCTTGAATCATAAGATAATTTTTCAATCTGCATACGATAACAGCGTGACTTCAATCCTAATTCAACTGCTTTTCTTATATCGGTTCCATTTAAAGAATTGCGATGATCATTAATATAGCTTTCGCTTAATATCCTATAAACTTCTTTTTCTGTTTTTTTTGTTTTCCATTTTTTATAGTAAAAGAAAGATCCATAAGTTATGGCACCAGCTACGATTATTATTAATGCTATTAATGAAAATATTGAATTGTCCATATTAAACTCGCTCAATTTTTATAATGATAATTGTCTTGTTCCTTGGCACGCTTGAACTACCGTATAATCTTTCTTTTGCTTCACTTTCGGTACCACCACGTAATTGAAGTGTTCTGGTACTATTAGTATTATCAACTCTATACGTTACACGATAAGAATTCATGATTTATATTTTAATAAATGAAAAATATTGTGAATTAATTTATTGGGCTATGGAACCAAAAAAGGTTGTTGCTGGTAAATTGCTACTTGTCATTTGGAGGGTTGGGAATACACAACTTATATTGCCATTACTATTAACTGCGATTGTAATAGTTTGCTTAATACTGTTGGCAGTATATATCCAGTAATCACCAGTACCGTCAATTTTCAATACAGCAAGATTACAGATGGAATCATATGAAGGAACTTCATCAGCACCATTGAGAGCATAAGTCCTGGTAACTGTTGGTTTATGTAGAAACCACAAATTTACTTCAGTGATGTCACCAGCTGCATCTTCACCTTCAGCATAATAAAATATTCCAGGGTTTGTACCACCTGATGGATCCCACCATCCATTAGAACCGTTTAGTAATGTGCTATCATAAGAATTTCCATTAATAGTCCAGTCTTTGTGGCTATTGGATTGGCTGTTAGAAGTTGCTGACTTTTTGCAGCTAAATAGGAGTATACCTGATAAGATAGTAATAATTAATAGTTTTTTCATTGGAGTTTTTAAATGATTAGTATAAAGCAAAGATACAATTTTGTGTATTAAAACACACTTAAATATTGTGTGCGTAGACACATTTGCAGAACAGTGGATTTTTTTGACTTTTCCACTATGGAAAAACGTTTTGACAAAGAAATGGCTGCATTTGGAGAAAGGGTTCGTGATCTTAGAAATGAAAGAGGCTGGTCACAGGAAGATTTGGCAGATGAAAGTAAAATAGAAAGAGGGGATATAAGCCGTTTGGAAAATGGTAAAAAGAATATTGAGTTTTACACAATAGTAAAACTGGCAATTGCTTTTCAGGTTGAACTATCTGATTTTTTTCCAAAAAAATAAATACTAGTTTCTAATTTCTTATCAATTGTTAATGGAACAAGTAACAATTTTCCACTTTTAAATAAGCGGCAAGCTTTTTAGAGGCGGGTTTAATCTGCATATCTTAAAACTTAGTTTCATCACCTTCATACTATATTAAGTATTATTTTTCTTCTATAATGCAATACTAGCCAGTATTCTTTTTTAAAAGCAGATACATAAGAGAGAGTAACGAAGTCCCGTTCTCTTATGTATCTGCTTTTTATACTACAATCAATACAGATAAGGGTTTAAGGTAATAAAATAATATTTCAGTTAAGAGCACATAATAATATTTATACTAATTCACATCAATTCAAATAAATCTTTATTTTTTTATTGGTAATAAATTATTGATTATCAACGTGTTAAAATTTTATTTTTGTTTTTCGCCCTTTTTGGCTCTTTTTTACACTTTCCCCCCTTGTTTTTTTAAAATTCATGCGTATTATATATCTGTCAACATTTAATTGTTCGATCTGGTTGTTGGGGGAGTAGCTGCCCCTAACACTGTCACCAGCTAAAAAGACGGGTAAATAAGAACGACAGATAATTTATTAACCAAATGGCAAAGCCAACAACAAATTACACAAGGTACATACCACTTTTAATCAAGGAAAAATTAAACACTATTAATTATAAACGAATAGATAACCTATACGTAATTATTGATTTAATATATTCAAAAAATGATAGTTTCAGAACTAAAAGCCAACGAGAATATTGCTTTAGTGAGATACCGCAAGTTGCATTTAGGCAATTTTTAGGGGATAACAATAATGTCAATGAAGACTTAAACTATCTCATTGATGAAGGCTACATAATTAGAAACAATCACTACGATGTCAACTTAGGGAAATGCAAAGCATATAAAATAGCAAGTGAATACTTAAGCAAAAAAGTAGCCGTCACAATTTCCAACAAAAATATAAATAAAAAGATAGGTATTGCACTTAGGGATATAAGAAAAGCTAAAGTAAAAAATCTGGATTTTCAGAAAAGCAAGTATTATAAAAATTTCAAAATAGATCGTGTTGGAGCAATAAACTACATTGAAAAGCTGATTAGGAAAGAGATAAAAGATTTGGGTGATGAAGTTGGGTTTACATTATCAAATCAAGCAATTGACAATATAATCAACTGCACTGATAATTACATCTGGCTTAAATCGAAAATAACAAGTAAAGAAGCTGGTAAACAATTGTACAGTATCATGCACCGTTACATGTTATATACGGTGCTTATCAATCGCATTAATGATGGATATCTATATTTCAAACGCAATGAAACTAATAATAGGCTTGATACTAATCTTACCAGCTTACCAACATTTTTGAGAAAGTTTATAATAAGTGAAAATGAATTATTTAATGTTGATATAAAAAACAGCCAGCCTTTCTTTTTATCTACTTTATTAAAGAATGATACATTAATTGATAAAAATGAATTGGAGTTTTATATATCATTAGTTACTAGTGACAGCAAAGGTTTGTACGAATTTTTAGAAAGTGAAAAATATAATTTTACAACAGAGGCTCAAAGAGAAGAGAATATTAAGAAAGTAAAAAAAATGATATTTAAAATATATTACAGCAAGGTTACCAGCTACCCAAATGAAAAGAAATTTTTTGCTTCATATTTCCCAACAATAATGAATTTCATAAATAAAAAGAACGCAGTAAAAAATAATACACTGGCCATTGAACTTCAAAATATTGAGTCAGGCTTTATATTAGACGATTTAATGCCCAAATTAAAGAGTTTGAACATTATACCTTACACCATACATGATAGCTTTGTTTGCACTATAAATGAGGTAGACACGATTGTCGGTATAATTAAAGAAAGTTCATTGAATCAATTTGGAATAAGCCCCGCATTGCATATTGAGAATTTAAGAGTTGGTACAAAGGCAACTCCTGAAGACCTAAAAATAAAAGATTATGAAGAATCGCTGTTGGAAGATTATAATGAAGATGACGAATCCAAAACGATTGTTCATCTCTTGAAAGAATTTCGAATTAATAATCCATTGAATAAGGCTGCTTAGAAAATTAGTCTTCATAGGAGGGTATACAACTCCAGGGAGTCCTGGTTACCTGGCTTACGGGGGGAGATCCTCCGTTAAATTATAGTAACCAGCAATGTTTCAAATAAATTTTCTGGTATAAAATGCTCCAAAATATAAGAAGGTGGGTTTTTGCTAAATTTTTTTTGCAATTTTTTTGATAAAAGTTTCTAAGTGCAGTTGTTAGCTAACCTTCCTTTTTGTTCTGATTTGTTCCTTTTTCTGGTAGGAATTTACCCGTATCCACTATGTAAGTTTTTTAATTATTTATACGGTAAATATTATTCAAATACAATGCTGTAAAGGGATTGTGGATTTTTAAATTAATGATTGTAAATCAACTGGTAATTTAACTTTTGCTTCAATTCTTCAACACTAATATTCTCATATGTATCACTTTCGTCATTAGGAAATATCAAACACCTGGTAACCTCATTAGTAGTTAACGAAAACACTATTTTCCAACAATAATCTGGAACGGCTATATTGTCAACGCCAATAACTTTATCACTAAAAATAGAACCACAAACAATCAATAAACTATCATCCTGGCTTTCTTTTCTAATTTCTGTTTCAAAATGCTTCCATATACCTCTATTCAATCTTGGTGTCTGGGGTACACAATTATAAAACCTGAATGTTTCTTCTTCTTTTTCACAATCATAAGCAAAATCTTTAGCATCGGCCAGATGGCCTTCATCATATCCGCTAGCTTTATAATCTTTTGGTTTTGCTGTATAGTCTATATCGCCAGTTTTAAAACGAAATGCTTTTCGACTGCAATTACCACCACCTTGATACAATTTATAAGCTACATATAAAGGTTCATGTAATTGATGGCTAAAATATGAGGTGTAAATATCATTTACAATAACTGTATCAACTTCTTGTCCTTTGGCATTAAGCCCAATGAACAAATAAATAATAAACGCTAACCTCTTTGTATTTAACTTCAAAGTTTTAAGTAAGTTGATGGTGATGATTCCCATAAGAATATGATTGGAAAACACGGAATTTTTAGATTTCCTAAATCCTATGAATCTTATCTTTTATGAATCTGTTCGTTTACATACCGCTAATGCAATGTTAGGTGCAGGCTTTTTTCATAAAAATGCCTAAACTAAATCGACTTTTACACCAAGTGCTTGTGAAATTTTCGTAAGAATATCAAAGCCTACTGAATATCTTCCTTGCTCTATACGAGATAGGTTTGCAGCATCGATATTAGCCAACATAGCAAGTTGTTTAGCTTCCATCCCTTTACTTTCTCTTAACAGACGAATTTTCGCACCGATACGCTCACGATCTGCGCTACGGTCACTGCTTTCATAAGAAAAACCGAAGCCTTCATCAGCTAACATTTTCATTAAAACCCAATAAACCATACTAGATTTGTCATCAGAAAAGTTTTCATTGAAATTTTTCGCCAATGCCTGTGCTATAGACTTTTGTCTTGTATAATGGACTGGTAGATGGCTTTTTAAAATAAATTTCTCCCCATCGTTGGCAATTACTTGGATAGTAGAACTATCTAAAAAATTAATTTTAGTCATTTTTTATAAATGCCGTGTTTATAGTGATGCCGTCACTTTCAAATTAAAATGTAATATTAGAGCATTTTTTTAAATTGGCAAATACAACAATTTAAAATTAGAAAGATTATGAGTATTTTGGGATAGTCTACCCTTGCACCTAACATAAAATATATGTGATATTTATTTGATAAATTAACTCAGTAGTGAGTAATTCGATGATTTTAACAGTACAGCCAGTCAAAAGCATTCTAAGCGAATTTGTTATTAACCTGTTTAAGTCTTTCATTTTGCCTTGATTTTTCATTAATCGCATAATGCTTAACAGTTACATTAGTTGAAGTATGTGAAGCCATAGCAGCAGCGTCTTTGATGTTTAAGATTGATGCCGTTTCATCTAAATTCAAATGTTTTAATGAATAAAAGTCTTCTTTAACCCCTAATTTCTTTTTAACATGAAGATTCCATCGTTTAGTGACTTGGAATGATTTAATTGAAGTTATACCTGGTTTTAAGCCTTTACTAAAGACATAATCATCGAGGCTAGCATTTTCGATAGCTTCAATCCAAAACGATAAAGCATTATTCTTGATAGGTTTTTCAACCTGCTTATGCATACTTCCCTTCTTAATGGTGACAATAAACGACTGTTTTCCAAGGTCGACATGTTTTCTTTGGATATGCATCATTTCAGTAAGCCTAGCTCCAGAATGAAAAAATATATGCATGAATAACCATAATCTGTATTGATGCTCTTTTAGATATTTATCTATTAACTGACGTGTTTCAACTGATGGTAATAGCCTTAATTTCTGAACACCTTTCTTTTTTGATATGTCACGTATAGGATTTACTTCAACCGTTTCTAATTCTATTAATTCTTTATATAGGATCATTAAGTAACTTCTGATCTTGTTATATCGGTGATTGCTTTCTCCAAAGTAAATATCAATTTGGCTTAGAAGCTGTTTAATGTGTTTTCTACTTATTGAATTAATTGGAAGGTCACTACACCTAAGCTGTATTGCAGCGGTTGTAATAAACTTTAATGAGCTTTTAATATCACGTGTAGTTGATGGTGCCGCTTTTATTCTTTTAGCAACTAAGTTTAAAGCCTCAATGAATGGGGTAGAAGGTTCAATATTATAATTGCTATCTAAGCTGATACCAATTTCTTTACCTAAGATTGGATTATAAGCGCTTTCCTTTAGTCTGGTTAGTTCTTTATCAATAAGGTGGCGTACTTCAGTTTGTCTTGTTGATAGATCTTTGATCTTATTAAATCCTTTGAAGATTACCAGTTTGCCATTTTTGAATTTGCCTTTGCAGGTTGGATCATAAAAACGGTAAAACACAAACCAATTTTTCTTAGTTGATGCATTCTTAGATTCCCAATTTTTTGGTGACACTTTTAGTGGTGTGCATGAGCAACCAAGAGGTAACATTAGCATCAAAAAGGCATTAACTGTTAACGATTTTGTTAACGCTACCCTGATTTTAGCTAATTTATGGAACGGTTAATTGCATAAAAAAAGCCCTAATCCAATGTGGTTAAGGCTTGTATTGATGTATCGAGAAGCAGACTTGAACTGCCGACCTTCGGGTTATGAATCCGATGCTCTAACCAGCTGAGCTACCTCGACATTTTCGGACGGCAAAGATATAGGGATTTGGCCAAAATCTGAAATGTTAGTGCTACAAAACAGTAGTTTTTATATTGATCGTTGAATCTGTATATAAAAAGAGTTTTTCTTTAAAAGATTAAGAATGCTATTTTTGCCGCTCAAAACGATTTAACATTATGGGATACAACCTACTCAAAGGAAAAAAAGGGATCATATTCGGTGCATTGGATGAAAACTCTATTGCCTGGAAAACAGCTTTAAAATGTCACGAAGAAGGTGCTCAGATAGTATTAACGAATGCGCCTATAGCAATGCGTTTAGGGGAGATCAATAAATTAGCCGAAGCTATTAACGCACCCGTAATTCCTTGTGATGTTAGCAGTGATGAAGAGGTAAAGAATTTATTGGTAAAAACAATGGAGCATTTTGGTGGTGGAGTTGATTTTATTCTCCATTCCATTGGTATGAGTATCAATGTGCGTAAAGGCATTCATTACACAGAAAATAATTATGAGTTTACACATAAAGGATTGGATATTTCAGCGATCAGTTTACACAGGGTATTACAAAATGCCATGAAATTAGATGCATTGAATGAATGGGGATCTGTTGTTGCGTTAACATATATCGCTGCACAAAGAGTATTTCCTGACTACAATGATATGGCTGATGGTAAATCAATGTTGGAAAGTATTGCCCGTAATTTCGGCTATCATTATGGTGTTAGAAAACATGTACGTGTTAATACAATATCCCAATCTCCAACGCGCACCAAAGCGGGTAGTGGTGTAAAAGGATTTGACGGGTTTATCAATTACGCAGAAAAAATGAGTCCTTTAGGTAATGCAAGTGCTGAAGATTGCGCTAACTACTGTGTTACTTTATTTAGTGACCTGACCAAGATGGTAACAATGCAAAACCTTTTCCATGATGGTGGTTTTTCATTCACCGGTATTACAGCGGATGTGATCGAGCAAATGGGAAAATAAGAACTAATGGTAAATGGTTAATTGTAAATGGTAAATGAAATGATTTATTAGATCCATTGCAATAAGCATTTAATTAAAATAGTACACTAAATAAAAATTCCGGCCAATTGGCCGGAATTTTTATTTATATCGTTGTTATGATATTTTTTAATTCATGTAGTAAAATGCCTACTCACATTTACCATTTATCATTTACAATTTACTATTAATTACCTACTACCATAAACACAAAGTCTTCCATCTTCTTAACCTGTTGTACCCTGCTTAGTCCTTTCAAACCATATCCTGCTGGAGCTTTTATCTTTAAGCTATTGGTTGTATCCGCACTTTCCGCTTCGCTGATCAGGTTAAAAATGTTTTTAGATTTTATCGCATACACAACACCATCGGCCTTTGTGTCTTTACCGGTAATGATACCAATAATTTCGCCATTACTATTAACAACAGGGCCACCGCTATTACCCGGATTAGCTGGGATAGATAATTGATACGCTGTAGAATCGCCATCATTACCACTGTTAGCGCTCAGGTAACCTTCTCCGTAAACAACTTCACTTTTAGGAAAACCTAAAATAAATATCTGTTCGCCCAGATCAGCGTTTGTCTTTTTGATGCTGTAGGGTAGGTAGGTGTATGTTTTAAAAGATGAATCTTTTATTTTAAGCACCGCCAGGTCCGCATTCTTATCCAAATAAACAGTAGAGGCAGAAAAGTATTCTCCTTTATTATTTTCAACATACACACTTTTCATTGTTTCTACAACATGTGCATTGGTAACTAAATAACCTTTGCCATCAATTAAAAAACCAGTACCTCTATAACCGATAGTAGGTTGTTGTTCTTTTGTTCTTGAAGAAGCATTCTCTACCTGCGTTGTTGATCGCTTTAATTTAATGATCTCGTTATTGGTCTGGTTGATCTTATTTACCAGCAGCTCGTAATTTTCGTTGCCGGTATTTTTTGCATAGTTAACAACTACACCCGTGCTCACAAATGAGATAAGTGCTGCAATCGAAGCTGCAACAGCAATATTCCTTCTATATCTTTTCCATAAATAAATAACTTTTTCAGCGCCTTTTATTTGTGGTTGGGTTATTAAGCCTTGTTCAGCTAATTTATTTTCTACTTCATGTAAGGAATGACGGTAGTTTTTTAAAGCACTATATCTGTCTAGTTCATGTAAAAAGTAAGAATGTTCAACGGCTAATTGATCAACATGAGGATCTGTTTTACGCAGTTCTTCAAAAGCGATCTTTTCCTGTTGCGACATTTCTCCGCTCACATATCTTTCAAGATTTTCTAATATCAGTAAGTCTTCCATTGTGTGTAGTGTTAAGCGTTTTTATATTGTACGAAAAATATTTTCTTTAGGCGCACAAGGCATTTGTATTTTTGTGTTTTAGCATTATCTGCATTTGTATATCCAAATTCACTTGCTATTTCAGTCATGCTTTTCTTTTGTAAATAATAAGCATCCAATAAACTTTTACAAGGTTCCCCGATCTTATGCATGGCAGCTTCCATGATCATAAAATCGCTGTTTTTCTTTTCATGATCCTCTAATTCTTCTTCTACCGGTATCGTTTCCTGCAAATTCTCCACCTTTGTGGCAAATTTTTGTTCCTGTTGCAGCCTTTTAAGCCATAATCTTCTACAAACAGAGTACATATAGGTCCTGATCTGGCAATGTAGCTCAAAAGTCCCTGAGAGTGCCTTTTCATACAAAACGATCATCGCCTCCTGAAAAATATCCCTCGCGTCATCTACTGAACCGTTATTATTAAGCACAAAACCCTGTATCATGCTGTAATTCTCCCGATAAATGGCTTCTATGGCTGTTTTATCGTTGTGCGCAAGTCCTGTCAATAGCTGCTTTTCTTGTTCTGTTGTACTCACCGTTGTTTATTAATACGATTTTATATATAATAGTAACCCAAAGCAACGAAAAAAAATTATTAAAAAAACAGGGTTACCTTTTTTAACAATTGGTATTAACCCTTGTTAATATATATTAAACACTTAAAAAACAAAAACATGAAAAAAGTACTTTTCGCAATCGTAGTTGCTACAGCTCTAACTGCTTGTGGTGGTGGTGCATCAACTTCAACAACAACAGCTGATTCAACTAAAACAGTTGATACAACTAAAACTGTAACAGTAGATACAACTAAAGCTGCTGTTGATACAACTAAAGCTAAAGTTGATACAACTAAAGCTGCTGTTGATACAACTAAGAAATAATTAGTGACCGGAAAAGATTGTTTGTTCGAAAATATCCGGTTTAAAGATTTTCATATGGCAAGCAATCGTTAAAGTCGCCCCTATTCCTAGGGGCGTTTTTATTTTATTTATTTTGGCAAATACATTTACCTTACTTATTTTTGCTACTCATTATGGCACTAACAACAAATACTCGATTTTATTTTAGCTACTATTTTAGAAATAGTACGGGAGTCTTTTGTTAAAAATGAAAATAGAAATAACTAATTAACATAAAAGAATCCCGGCTAAATAGCTGGGATTCTTTGTTTACCTAAAGTCCTAAACGGTCAAGCGAACTAAATGAATAAAATAAATAAAGCTGGTGTAACTGCTACCTCTTCAAAAGTGAGGGTTTCAATACAGGGTTTTGAGGGGAGTTTTCATCAGGAAGCATCAAGACAGTTCTTTGGAAAAGAAGTTGAAGTGATCTGCTGCTCTACTTTTCGTGAAGTGGTTAAAATTGCCGCTAACAAAAAAGAGAGTGATGGCGGTGTAATGGCGATAGAAAATTCGATTGCCGGTAGCATCTTGCCTAATTACAATTTGTTGCAAAAAAGCAATCTTACAATTGTTGGAGAAGTTTACCTGCAGATCAAACAAAACTTGCTGGTAAATCCCGGTGTACAATTAGAAGATATTAAAGAAGTGCATTCTCATCCAATGGCCATTCAGCAATGTTTTGGTTTTTTAGATAAATATAATTGGAAACTGATCGAATCGGAAGATACTGCGTTGAGTGCAAAACATATTCATCAAAATAAAAGCAAACATATTGCGGCCATCGCCAGCAAATTAGCTGCTGAGTTATATGATCTGGATATTATTGCTCCGGGTATTCAAACACTCAAGCATAATTACACAAGGTTTTTAATTTTACAAAGAGAAGAAGTAGCAAAGGAAATTGACAATGCCAATAAAGCTTCGATCAATTTCCATACGGATCATTCAAAAGGTAGTCTGGCAAAGGTGTTGACGAAAATAGCAGATGAAGGAGTGAACTTAAGTAAGCTGCAATCATTTCCGATCCCGGGCAGCGATTGGAAATATTCTTTTCATGCAGATGTTGAGTTTGATGACCTGAAACAATTCAATAAAGTAGTTAAAAGCATGAAAGCTTTAACAGAAGATTTAAAAGTATATGGGGTATATAAGAACGGTAACGCTCCAAAATAATTAGTGTAATTAGTGAATAAAATTCGTGTAATAAAAACATAAATGAAAACAGCAAAAAGATTAGACGGTATTGGTGAATATTATTTCTCTACCAAACTACGTGAGATAGAAGAAATGAATAAAGCCGGCAAACAGGTGATCAACCTGGGTATTGGAAGTCCTGATCTGCCACCGCATCCGGATGTGATAGAAGTATTAAGCGAAGAGAGTGTAAAGCCGAATGTACATGCGTATCAGAATTATAAAGGCTCGCCCATCTTACGCAAAGCAATTAGCGACTGGTATAAAAAATGGTACAATGTTGAGCTGAATGTTGATACTGAAATTTTACCGTTGATCGGCAGTAAAGAAGGCATCATGCATATTTGTATGACCTATTTAAATGAAGAAGATGTAGCATTGGTGCCAAATCCAGGCTATCCAACGTACAGAAGCGCAGTGAAATTAGCAGGTGGTACTGCTGTTGATTATGATCTGAAAGAAGAAAATCACTACGAGCCGAATTTTGCTGAATTGGAAAGGAAAGACCTAAGCAAAGTGAAATTGATGTTTGTGAATTATCCGCAAATGCCAACCGGACAAAACGGTAACAAAAAATTATTTGAGAAGATCGTTGCCTTTGGTAAAAGACACAATATCCTGATCGTTCACGATAATCCTTACAGCTTTATTTTGAATGAAGAGCCATTGAGTTTACTAAGTGTTGAAGGTGCAAAAGATATTGTGATCGAATTGAACTCTTTAAGTAAATCACATAACATGGCTGGTTGGAGAGTAGGGATGTTGGTTGGCGCAAAGGAAAGGATTGATGAAGTACTACGCTTCAAAAGCAATATGGACAGCGGCATGTTCTTACCGCTGCAACTGGCTTCTGCAAAGGCTTTGGGCCTGGGTAAAGATTGGCATGATAGTGTGAACAAAGTGTACAATTCAAGAAGAGAAAAAGTATATGAGTTATTGGATCTGTTGAACTGTACTTATTCAAAAGACCAGGTAGGTATGTTCATGTGGGCAAAGATCCCTGCGAAATATAAAGACGGATATGAACTGGCTGATGAAATATTGTACAATGCAAATGTATTTATTACACCGGGCGGCATATTCGGAAACGCAGGCGATAAATATATCCGTGTTAGCTTATGCGGTAGCATAGAAAGATTTGAAGAAGCAATAAGCAGGATAAGTGCAAAACTCAAAAGTGAAAACCAAAAAGTGGGTGCGCTTTAATAATTACTTTACTTTTTGCTTTTGACTTTTAACTTTTGAATTTTAATTATGACAGTTACAATAGTAGGCGTTGGTTTAATAAGTGGCTCATTTGCTTTAGCAATGAAAGAGCATGGCTTTGCCAAGAAAGTAATTGGTGTGAGCAGAACGAAAGAGAGCGAACAAAAAGCCCTAGCGTTAGGATTGATCGACGAAGCGATGTCTTTAGAAGATGCCGTTAAACAAAGCGATTTCATTTATGTGGCAATACCTGTTGATGCAACTATCCCAATGATGGAAAAGATCATGAACATGATCACTGATAAACAAATTGTGGTAGATGCAGGCTCAACAAAAAATGCTTTGTGTATTGCATTGGCCAATCACCCGATGCGCAAACGTTTTGTTGCAACGCATCCAATGTGGGGTACAGAATTTAGTGGCCCGGAAGCAGCGGTAAAAGAAAATGCGTTTAAAGGAAGGGCCTGTGTAATCTGTGAAAAAGAAAAAAGTGATACCGCAGCAGAAGAGCTGGTAGAAAAAATATACAAGGCATTGGGTATGCATATTATTTATATGACCGCAGCCAACCATGATGTTCATGCGGCGTATGTAAGCCATATTTCTCACATCACTTCTTTCGCGTTAGCAAATACCGTTTTGGAGAAAGAAAAAGAAGAAGATGCCATATTTGAATTAGCGGGTGGTGGTTTTGAAAGTACGGTTCGTTTGGCAAGAAGTAATCCTTCAATGTGGGCGCCGATATTTATGCAGAATAGAGAGAATGTTTTGGATGTTTTAAATGAACACATCGCGCAGCTAAGAAAATTCAAATCTTGCCTGGAAAAGGAGAATTATGAGTACCTTGCGGAACTAATGGAAAATGCCAATAAGATCAAGAAGGTATTGGATAGAGAAAAATAGGGATAAAATATTTATTTTTTATTACAAGTATATAAAAATCAATACATTAAATAAATGAAAGATTGCTAATATAAAACTAATTTTACAATGCAAACAGAAACAAAACCAATGAAAGACCTAATACAAGAAAAGTGGAACAAACGTCCATTGATAATCAGTGGCCCTTGCAGTGCAGAAACTGAAGAACAAGTGCTTGAAACAGCTACACGTTTAGCTAAAACCGGCAAGATAGATGTGCTACGCGCTGGTATCTGGAAACCACGTACCAAACCAGGATTATTTGAGGGGATCGGTGTAAAAGGTTTACCATGGTTAGTACAAGCTAAAAAAATTACAGGCTTACCTATAACAGTAGAAGTAGCAACGGCAAAGCACGTTGAAGATGCGTTAAGCTTTGGTGTTGATATGCTTTGGGTTGGTGCAAGAACAACGGTTAACCCTTTCAGTGTGCAGGAAGTTGCGGATGCATTGCGTGGTGTTGATGTTCCTGTATTGATCAAAAACCCTATCAATCCTGATCTTGAATTGTGGAGCGGTGGTATCGAACGTTTACAAAAAGCAGGTTTGAAACAAGTTGGTATGATCCACCGTGGATTCTCCAACTATGGTAATACGGAATATCGTAATGCTCCAATGTGGCACTTGCCAATTGAAATGAAACGCAGGTTCCCTGAAATGTTATTGATCTGTGATCCATCTCATATCAGCGGCCGCAGAGATATTTTGCAATCGGTTTCTCAAAAAAGTATCGATCTTGGATTTGATGGTATCATGATCGAAAGTCATATAGATCCTGATAACGCATGGAGCGATGCTAAACAACAAATTACCCCAGAGCGCTTAGCTGAAATTTTAGATGCGTTGATCTGGCGTTCTGAAACAACAGATAAACAAGAATTCCTGAATGCGTTAGCTACTTTAAGAGAACAGATCAACCATGTTGATGATGAATTGCTTTTATTGTTGAGCAACCGTATGAAGATCGCTGATAAGATCGGTCAGTACAAAAGAGAAAATAACATCACCATCTTACAAACAAATCGTTGGAACGAATTATTAGAAAGAGCTTTCAAAAAAGGTGAATCACTTGGTTTGAGCAAAGAATTCGTAGAAAAATACTACGATGCCGTGCACATCGAATCAATCAATCACCAGAATAAAATAATGAACTCCTAGAAGTAATTGATAGTTGACAATTGATAATTGATAATTTTTTATTGTCGCCGTCAATTGTCAATTGTCAATTATCAATTGTATGCAGACAAGTAACATCCAGATCGGTAATAGCAAAGTGTCTTATTATTTTGATGCAAGCTTTTCTTATTTGGAAGAGCTGACAAAAAAAGAGAACACGATCATTGTTACAGATGAAAATGTTTATCACCAGCACCACGCAAAATTTGCCGGCTGGAAGATCATTGTATTAAAAGCAGGTGAACAACATAAGCAACAGGCGGCAGTAGACGAGATCATTCAGCAGCTGATCGCTTTTGAAGCCGATAGAAAAACATTTATCGTTGGTGTTGGCGGAGGAGTGGTTACTGATATTACAGGTTACGCCGCATCAATCTACATGCGCGGATTAAAATTCGGCTTTATTCCAACAACTATTTTAGCAAGCGTAGATGCAGCCATCGGCGGCAAGAACGGGGTAGATGTAGGCGTTTATAAAAACCTTGCCGGACTAATAAAACAGCCTGTATTTTTACTGTTCGATTATTCTTTCCTTGACACCTTACCTAAAGAACAATGGGTGAACGGTTTTGCAGAGATCATTAAACATGCTTGTATAAAAGATGCAGCATTGTTTTCTTTTTTGGAAAGCAAAACATTGGAATCATTTCAATCTGATAAAAAATTACTGGATGAATTGATACAACGTAATGTAGGTATAAAAACAACCGTAGTTGTAAATGATGAGTTTGAAACGGGCGATAGAAAGCTGTTGAATTTCGGGCATACCATTGGTCATGCTATCGAAAATATTTATACGCTGTTGCACGGACATGCGATAAGTATTGGAATGGTAGCTGCAAGTATTCTATCAGAAAAGATCAATCATTTTCCGCGCGAAGAAAAACATAGAATTGAAAAATTATTGCATCAATACCATCTTCCCATACAATTGCATTTTGATAAAGCAAAGATCTGGGAAGTGTTAAAGATGGATAAAAAGAGAGTTAGTAATGACATGAACTTTATTTTATTAAATAGAATAGGCGAAGCGGTTGTAAAACCAATTCCATTAACTGAATTAGAAACTATAATTAACCAGAGTTTATAAATGATCGTAACAGTACATCCTTCCAATATTTCAGGAACCATTCAGGCACCTACTTCCAAAAGCTCTATGCAACGTGCCTGTGCCGCTGCATTGCTGGCTGATAAAGAAACGATCATTTCAAATCCCGGAGCAAGTAATGATGACCTGGCAGCAAAAGATGTAATACAAAATTTAGGAGCAACAATTACAGAGCGATCAAACGGCGATCTACTGATTACACCAAGTAATTTAGTAGTCACTTCAATCTCCCCTTCAGGGGGGCAGGGGGTTTCAGGGTCAATGAATTGTGGCGAAGCAGGATTAGGTATTAGAATGTTTGCACCAATAGCAGCATTAAATAAAAATGAAATTACAATTAACGGAACAGGTAGTTTACTAACGCGCCCGATGAATTTCTTTGATGAGATATTTCCTCAGCTGGGAATTAAAATTCAATCGAATGGCGGCAAGCTTCCGATAAAAATACAAGGGCCGTTACAACCAAAAAATATTACGATCGATGGTTCTCTTAGCTCACAGTTTTTAACAGGTTTGTTATTTGCTTATGGCAAATCAGCAACAGCGCCAGTTACGATCACAGTGAACAATTTAAAGAGCAAACCATATATTGATCTTACTTTACAGGTGATGAAACATTTTGGATATGATGTTGTCAACAATAATTACGAATCATTCCTCATAAACCCTAAACCTCTAAACCCTAAACCAATCAACTATACGGTTGAAGGCGATTGGAGTGGTGCAGCCTTTTTATTAGTAATGGGTGCTGTTGCCGGTGAAATAACGATCAAAGGATTAGATGTATTTTCAACACAGGCAGATAAAGCCATTTTGCAGGCATTGAATATGTCGAAAGCAAAATTATCCATTGAAGAAAAACAAATAGTTGTTGGTCCTGGTAAATTACAGGCATTTCATTTTGATGCGACTGAATGTCCGGATCTATTTCCTCCATTAGTTGCATTAGCATCTTATTGTGAAGGCACAACAGTGATCGAAGGCGTAAAAAGATTAGAGCATAAAGAAAGCAATCGCGGACTAACCTTACAGGAAGAATTTGGTAAGATGGGCGTAACAATAAAATTACAGGATGACCTGATGTTGATAGAAGGAGGACAAGGTGTAAAAGGCGCAACAGTTCATTCTCACCACGATCATCGTATTGCGATGGCATGCGCCGTAGCAGGTTTAAAAGCAACCGGCGATACCATTATTGAAGAAGCGGAAGCAATTAACAAATCATATCCTGATTTTTACGAGCATTTGAAATTATTAGGAGCATCTGTTTCCGCACCGGCAAAACAATTAAACTAATAAACAATTAAACCATTTAACAAGTGAATAGTTTCGGCAGAATATTTAGAGTAAGCATCTTTGGTGAATCACACGGCGAATGCGTGGGTGTAAATATTGATGGCTGTCCTGCCGGCTTGCCTTTAAGCGTAGACGATTTTACAACGGATATAGAAAGAAGAAAAGCAGGAGCAAAGGGCACTACGCCCCGCAAAGAAGCTGATCTACCCAAAATAATGAACGGCGTTTTTAATGGTAAAACAACAGGTTTTCCTATTACTATTTTATTTGATAATGCCAACACACGTAGCGGCGATTACGAAAAACAAAGAGCAGTACCAAGACCAGGTCATGCGGATTTTGTCGCGACTAAAAAATTCGGAGGCTTTGAAGATTACAGAGGTGGCGGGCATTTCAGCGGAAGGCTGACTGTTTGTTTAGTAGCAGCGGGAGTAATTGCGAAAAAAGTATTAGGAGCGGGCATTAAAGTAGAATCTACTATTTTAGAAATAGGCAATGAAAAAGATCTTGAAAAAGGATTACAAAATGCGATCGATCATAAAGACAGTATTGGTGGAATTGTAGAATGTAAAGTAAATGGATTGCCGATCGGATTGGGCGAGCCATTTTTCGATTCTGCAGAATCTTTGATCAGTCATGCAGTATTTGCAATACCCGCAGTACGTGGCATAGAATTTGGAACAGGTTTCGCGGCAGCGAAGATGTTTGGTATCGATCACAACGATGTGATCATTGATGCTTCAGGCAAAACAAAAACAAATCATGCGGGCGGTATAGTTGGGGGCATTACAAATAGCAATGAATTAATATTTCGAATAGCCATTAAGCCTACTTCGTCTACGCCTAAAGAGCAACATACTTTAAATGTTGAGACAGGTAAAGTAGAAGAATTTTCTGTAAAGGGCCGTCACGATCTGTGTATTGCATTAAGGGTGCCTGTTGTTTTGGAAGCTGTAACTGCTTTTGTTTTGGCAGATATGATGATGTTAGAACAGCGCGTCCATAGAGTTATTTAGTAAAAAATATCTAGTTTTAATTCGCTATATTGTATGAAATGTATCCGAAACCCTAACCTGAAAATACTCAAACCTTATTGATCACAACCTGGTCAGTATAACTTCTGCTTACTATATTTAAGATAATAAAAAAATATTATATAGATATTTTTTTTGTGGACGCATTTCATTAACTTGTTAATAGGGCTTCATTTTTTCAAAGTATTAAAAGACAAATTATTGAAGTAAAATTTACCCTGTTATTTATGAATCGTTATAAGCATATAATCCTACTTTCTACATCTTTATTGTTGTGTGTATTCCTTTTTTCATGTCATCATAAAAAGACCTCCAAGCAAATTGTTTCCAGTCCTGAGAAAATGGATGAAACGGTTGAAGATAATATTCAGGATGAATTGGAGATCGCTATAGATAATGCCGGCAGAACTGATGATAGCCTTGAATTAGCTTATATTGACCCCGTTAATAGTTTTTACACAGCTAACAAATACCAATCTGTTTGGAGTCATAAAGAGCAATGGGAGCCTGAGGCAGACTCACTCTATTGTTTTATCCAGAATGCGGCATTGTATGGCCTTTTCCGTAAAGATTATCATTATAAAGAACTTACTACTTTAAGAGATACATTAATTAAAAATTCGACCATCAAAAAAGATGCGATGTTATGGACGAATGCTGATCTGTTATTGACAGATGCCTACATGCATATCGTTAAGGACCTGAAGTTGGGCCGTATACCTGTCGATAGCGTATTTGCTAAAAGTGCCGATTCTGTAATCACAGATAGTTTTTATACAGCTTCTTTAAACGAGCTCTTAGCTAAAAAACAACTATCTGCTTTATTCAATTCTTACGAACCAAAATACAGAGGCTATCGGGAAATTAAAAATGCCATAAGAGGTTTTCTTGATAGTATGGACCTGCGCATATACACAGTTGTACCTTATCCTTACAATATAAAAAGTAAAACTGATTCTGTCAATTTTGTAAAAGTGCTTCAAAAAAGATTGTATGAAAGCCATTGTATTCCTTTTATAGATTCGCTTCCTACTTTTTCTCAGTTGGATACTTCTATTAAACAATTCCAGATAAAGAAAGGATTAAAGCCAGATGGTATCATATCCGGTTCTTTAGTAAGCGCAATGAATGCAAACGATGTTGATCGTTTTAAAAGTATTGCCATTACATTAGATCGATATAAGCATATGCCGGATAGCATACCGGTAAAATATATCTGGGTAAACCTTCCAAGTTTTAAATTACATGTTTGGGATCATGATACACTTGTCTTCGAATCTAAAGTGATCTGCGGTAAGCCGTCAACGCCAACCCCTTTGTTAACCGGCAATATCACAAACATGATCACTTATCCAACATGGACGGTGCCTAATAGTATCATCGTTAAACAGTATCTGCCAAAATTAAAAACAGATCCTAATTATTTAACTAAACTAGGACTTCATCTAATAGATAAGACAGGAAACGTTATAGATCCATTGACACTTAATTTTAGAAGATACACAGCTGGTATTCCATACAATGTTGTGCAGGGTAGTGGTGATGATAATTCATTGGGCGTAATGAAATTTAATTTCAATAATCCTTTCGCTATTTATTTGCATGATACTAATCAACGTTATCTATTTAAAAATGATACCAGGGACCTGAGCCATGGTTGTGTTCGTGTACAACAATGGGAAAAACTGGCACTGTATATTATCAGAAATGATAGTCTTGCATTAAAACCCGGACAAAAACCTTGGTACAATACAGATACTGTAGAAAATTTATTGGCTAATAAAGTAAAAAGATTATTGCCCGTTAGAAACAGGATCCCGGTATACCTGCTTTATTTTACTTGTGAAGGTCAGGATGGTAAACTTGTTTTTTACGATGATATCTACGATAGGGATAAAATACTAAAAGAAAAATACTTCGCTAATAAATAAAGCTGATAAGGTATTTAATAACGGCTCCTGTAAAAAGGGGCCTTTTTATTGAATATTTCTTATTTCGAAATCAGTAAAGCAGATTGTATAAAACAGACCATGGTTTATTTGTTACTTTTGCAGTCTGGACACCAATAACAGCATTCAAATATTATGGCAAAGATCGGTATCAATATAGCAACGGGAAGTCTGCAACAAGAAGAAATAATTGTAGGGATTGATCTGGGCACAACAAATAGTTTAGTTGCGATCATCCACCCTGACACAAAACAGCCGGTAGCCTTAAAAGAACACAATAGCAGTTCGTTGGTTCCATCGGTTGTCCATATTGACGAAGCAGGAAATATTACGGTGGGTGAAGAAGCAAAAAAGAAACTGATCAGCGAACCACAAAATACCATTTTTTCTGCCAAACGTTTGATGGGTAAATCGTTCAATGACATCAAACAAAATGCTTCTTTCTTTTCCTATAAAGTAATTGATGATAATACGGATAGTCTGGTAAAAATTCAGGTTGGCAGTAAATTTTATTCTCCGGTAGATCTGTCTTCTTTTATTTTAAAAGAATTAAAACAACGCGCGGAACATATTTTAAAAACACCGGTAAATAAAGCTGTCATAACTGTGCCCGCTTATTTCAATGATACACAAAGACAGGCAACAAGGGATGCAGGTAAATTAGCGGGGTTGGATGTACTACGTATTGTAAACGAACCAACAGCTGCAAGCCTTGCCTATGGCTTAGGATTGCATAAGGATGACGAAAAGACAATTGCAGTGTATGACCTGGGCGGCGGTACTTTTGATATATCCATATTAAAGATCAGCAGTGGCATTTTTGAAGTATTATCTACCAATGGCGATACTTATTTGGGTGGGGATGATATCGATAATGCTATTGTAAAGTACTGGTTACAACAGTCTGGCATAAACGAAGACGAGTTAAGGACAAATAAAGAATTGACACAGGCCATTCGTTTAAAAGCAGAAGAAGCAAAAATTCATCTTTCTGCCAATAATATTTTTGAAGGAGTATTGAACGGAGATAAATTGACCATTACAAAAGATCAATTCAATGAGTTGATAAAACCATTGGTTGATAAAACGATTACCTGTTGCACGAATGCTTTAAAAGATGCTTCATTAAAAGCCAAGGATATTGATGTCATAGTAATGGTAGGAGGTTCTACAAGAGTTCCATTGGTAAAAGAAAGTGTTAGCCGTTTTTTTGGAAAGCAGGTGAATGATTCGGTGAATCCTGATGAAGTTGTTGCATTGGGAGCAGCGATACAAGCTGATATTCTAGCCGGTAATAATAAAGATTTTTTATTATTGGATATAACCCCACTTTCTTTAGGCATTGAAACGATGGGAGGGTTGATGGATGTATTGATCCCGCGAAATTCTAAAATACCCAATAAAGCAGCAAGGCAATATACTACCTATAAAGATGGTCAGGGAGGAATGAAGATTGCAGTGTATCAAGGCGAAAGAGATATGATAAAAGACAATAGAAAACTGGCTGAATTTAATTTAACTGGTATTCCGGGAATGCCTGCAGGATTACCAAAAGTAGAAGTGAGTTTTTTGATCAATGCGGATGGTATCCTGGTAGTAAAAGCGAAAGAGTTAAGAAGCGGGGTAGAACAAAGCATTGAGGTAAAATCTCAATTCGGATTAAGCGATGCAGAAGTGGAAACAATGCTGTTGGATTCGATCACTCATGCAAAAGATGATATTGCCACAAGAGCTTTGGTAGAAGCCAGAACAGAAGCGGAGCAATTACTTGAAACAACAGAAAAATTCATTCAGAAAAATGCAGCGGCTTTATCTAAAGAAGAGTTAATGCAAACTGCTGCTGCAATGCAGGCATTACAATTAGCCACAACAATGGACGATAAAGATTTGATCCACACAAAGGTTGAAGAACTGAATGATATATCAAGGCCATATGCAGAACGCATTATGGACGAGGTTGTTTCATCTGCAATGAAAGGAAAAGCTATTTAATTTTTAAAACGAACAATAATAGCATACAGATCAGAAAGCTAATGGCGCTTAACAACATCATCCATTTAACAAGAGTTGGTTCAAATGAAAATGTAATGTTATTGTCGCCTTTAGTAATATGCCCGCTCATAAAATTAATCCCAAAAGCGCTGACGGGCACTTTTGTTTTTAATGTTGAATCGATATAATACCAATGAGGATAAAAATTTTGTTGTAATACGAGCTGTGATGAATCGTCTGCCGTTACAAAAAAGCCTACTTTGTTTGGAGAAAGATCACACAACATCCAGTCGCTTGTTGTTGATCGTAAAAAAATAAAGTGCTCTCTTAAGTAATCTTTTTTCGATTTGAAATAATCATCAGCATTTTTTAAAATGATTGGATAGGGAACTTCATTCACCACACCTATTTGCTTGCTATACATACTCCAGTCTCCAACCAGTTCTTTTGCTGCTGCAGGTATGGTATCGTAACTATAGCTATCTATTGGTTGTAAATACGGAGAAGGAAAACCTTTTGGCGATTTATTAATAATGGTCTGTACCGTCGCTACAGAAGCCTGGCCTGCACCGGTATAAGGAATATTGATAAGGGAGATGATAATAATATTTACTACGGTTAATTTTGTAAATAGGTTCCAATCACCGCATTTTATACACCATTTTATGCCCCATAAAAATAACAACTGTATAATTCCCTCTATCCATAAAGTATCATAAAAACTTATGGCATCAATCATTGCTTTTAATTTTGCTGCAAAACCGTGTTGAGAAAAAATAGTATTGCTGGCATACAAAATGCCTTCTTTATATTGTATCATTTTGTATAACCCAATAGCAATAAGTATTATCATTACGATCTCTAATAAGTAGTAGATCTTTACAATCGCACCTTTAAATGTATTTTCTTGTTGTATGAATTTATCAAGCTCAATAGCGGCTATAATAATAAAACACAACAAAGCAAAAATTTCAAACTCTCCATTTAATCTGACATAACCTATAAATGGTACATATTTGTAAGCAAAGGCTTTAAATATATGTCCCATAGAAAGCATTGTAAACAATACGCCAATTATTAATAAGAACTTTTGCCAGTTATTTTTTTGTTGTGTACATGCCAGGATAAAAAATAGTAATAAAGTAATACTGAAGTAGCAATTTCTCATGCTAATATCGGTATTGAAAAAGGTGTCATTCTTTACCGTTGAAAAAGGCAGCATTAAACTTATCCAACTTTGAATGGTAGTAGGATCACTCAGAGAATCGGCGATAGTGATTTTTTCTCCGCGAATAAAATGTGGTAGTATATCAAGGTAACCGGTTATCAGACCGGCACTTAATAATACAATAATGAGTATTAAATAAAAATGTGTGGTCCCTAAGCTCTTAAGTGAACTGTTCTTGTTGGTCATAAAATAAAAAACAACAGCAGCCATAAAAAAATATACAGCACTGATGATAATGCCGGGATGTGCCGAGGCGATCAGCATATAAAAAAGCAATCCTGTTCGTAGAATGTTTCGGAAAGAAAATTTATCTAATAGTAAAAGATAACTCCACAAGCACCAGGGCAAAAAGGCGGCACCGCTTATCCAGTTAAAATGTTGTAAGTGCCCCACATTATAGCCACAACACATAAAGGCTATGCCGGCAATAGTACGGACATTTTTATTGAGTTTCCATACCCCTGTTAACACATACATACCAAGGCCCCCGATCAATAAATAAGCAAGTAATTCAATGGTAAATGTATAAGCGTTATAACCGATCGTTGATGCAATGAGCCAGGTAATAGGACTCCAAAAGCCGCTACTCATATCGCCATATTGAGGAATACCATAATTGATATAGGGGTTCCATAAAGGCAGGTAGCCTGCATGAATACTTTCACTCATGAAAAACTTGGGTGGGAAGTAACCGGTAAAAGCGTCATTCTTTAGAAAAAACAGGAATGAACTGATTGGCAGGAAAGCAATAAATAACACAATAATAAAAAACAATACGGTTTTTAGAGAAAGCCTGTTTGAATTTGCGTAAACTTGCATGGAATAAAAATACACTATTCTTTAAAAAATGAGCGAAAGAACTTTTGATGACTTCGATGACTTTGCAACAGACTACCGCTCTATTCATTCAGCGAATATAAAATTATCGGGCGCAGATAGTTTTTACTTTGTACAAATGAAGGTGCAGCTACTGCAGCAATTTGAAAAAAACGGTGCAGCGAAAGTATTAGATATTGGCTGTGGTGATGGCGCTACAGCGTTATTCATGCAACAATATTTTCCGCAATGGCAAATACAGGGTATAGATATTTCTTCTAAAAGCATTGAGGTTGCCACTCACAGAAATTTATCGAATGCTTCTTTTTCTGTGTATAATGGAACTGCCATTTCTTATGCGGATGAAATTTTTGATGTAATATTTATTGCAGGCGTATTGCATCACGTAACATTCTCATTGCATGAAACAATTGTAAAAGAAATTCAACGTTTGCTGAAAAAGGGTGGAAGGCTATATCTTTTTGAACATAATCCTTTAAATCCGGTAACTAAATACCTGGTAAATACCTGTGTGTTTGATAAAGATGCGCGCTTGCTCAAAAGTTCTTACACAACTAAATTGCTACAGCAAAATAAATTAGCCGTTGCTCAAAAACAATTCATTATTTTCTTTCCAAGAAAAGGGATGTTCTCAAAACTTATTTTTTTAGAAAAGTATCTTCAGTGGCTGCCGTTTGGCGGACAATACTTTATCAAGGCAATAAAATAAGGCTATTGTATATTTATTTTCTTATCCACCAAATATAACGGACGATGTTTGGTTTCTGTAAATAAACTAGCGATGTATTCACCCAATAAGCCTATAGCCAGTAATTGGATGCCGCCAAAGAACATAACGGCAATGATTAGAGAGGCCCAGCCTGGCACAGTGTTTCCTTTGCAATAAGCTATCAATGCAAAAATGCCGAATGCAAATGCAGCGAAAGATATAATACAGCCAACCAGCAATGCAATTCGCAGTGGTTTGAAGCTAAATGAAGTGGTTCCCTTTAATGCCAGTTGCAGCATTTTGCCGAATGAATATTTCGTTTTACCAAATTTTCTTGCTGGCGCAGTGAATTCAAGTGTAGTGGTTTTATATCCTATCCAACTGAATATGCCTCTTAAAAAAAGATCTCTTTCTTTGAATTGCAATACGCCGTTCAAAACTTTCCGGTTAAATGCTTTGAAGTCGGCAACATTACTTTCTATTTTCGTGTCAGATATTAAATTGATAAAAAAATAAAAAATGGCTGCAAATATTTTTTTTGCTCCGCTAATATTTTCTGTTTTTTTTCTTTTGGTAATGACCAGGTCATATCCTTCTATTAATTTTTTTAGCAACACAGGGATCAGTTCCGGCGGGTGTTGTAGATCTCCGTCCATCAGGATGATATATTCTCCCGATGCATGTTCCATTCCCGCCATCAATGCATTTTGATGGCCAAAATTTCTACTCAGTGATATACATTTATAGCGGGAATCTTTTTCCGTAATTTCTGCAAGGGATAATAAAGTGTTATCAGTACTGCCGTCATCTACAAATATTATTTCATATCCTTCCTTACAATAAAGATTTAGTTCATTGTATAGGTGAGTTATAGTTTCTTCCTCATTGTAAAGCGGGATGATGATACTGATTGATGTCACTTTATTGATTGATAGTTATAATGGAAACTTAAAAATAGAAATAAATAGTTATAAAATGCCTTCTCTTCTTATATTGATTTTAAAGCCAGAAACTTTAGTTCTATATATTGATAGCTTATATGTGCAATAATGACTGTGATCACAAGTGCTATGAATGATTGTATCATGTTGATCCAAAGTATTGGTTCATCAATAAAGAAGTGAAATCCTTTTTCCAATACAATGATTATAATAGCATGATAGATGTATAACCCATAGGATATTTTTCCGAGGTAATTAATAAGTGCATATTTCCCGGCTTTTAGAACACTTTGTTCATTAAAAGTTTGATCGTAAATGATAAGGCTATAGCAAATGCTTTTAATAATATTACATAACACCATATCCCGAATAAAAAAAAACGAAACAGGCAATAAAATATAGATCAGTACAAAATATATTGAAGGAAGAGATTGTAAAAAGATAAATGCTTTTTGCTTTTTTATACAAACCAATGCTATCAGGGCTCCGGTACAGAAATTTTGTATGGTATATATCGTATTAATGGCAAGATTATTAGCAGCTTTATGTTCTCTGTACAGATAATAATAACTATAAACAACACTGGCTGCAAACAAAAAAAAGATGACAGGAACGATTCTTTTATTTGATACAAATTTTACAATACAACTCCATACTAAATAAAATTGCTCTTCAATCGATATCGACCATAAGATCATGAGCGAGAATGTAAAAAAACTTCCATTCTCGATTATGTACAAATTAACATAGAAGAATAGAAAAGGCAGAATGGACGGGAGCGTTGGTGAATGTACGTTCAGTAAAGGCGCAAAAAATGGCAATGCAAAAAAACAAAAAAATACCAGCAAATAATAGATGGGCCATATGCGAAGTATACGGTTTTTATAAAATTTCAACAGCCGTATGGACCCATTTTTTTCTCTTTCTAACAGTAGGCGGTAGGTTATTAAAAAACTTGAAAGCGTGAAGAAAAACGGTACTCCAAAATAATTCAAAGAGACAATAGATAGAAAAAAGTTAATAAAAAAATTACTCGACGTAGCGAAAAATATTGTGTGAGCAATAAAAACACCTAAAAAGGCTAAAAACCGTAACGCGTCAAGATTTTTAAAATATATTGTTCCAGGAGTAGCCATGCCGTTTAATAAATTATCTATTATTTAAACTGCATAAAACGATTCACATATTTGCCGATCATATCAAATTCAATATTTACGATATCTCCTTTTTGCAAATACTGCATGTTAGTATGCTGATAAGTATAAGGAATAATGGCAACCATAAAAGAATGATCGGTTACGTTGAAAAGCGTGAGACTAATCCCATTGATCGTAACAGAACCTTTTTCGATGATCAATGTTGCATGTTTCTGGTCAAATTCAAAATTGTATTCCCAACTGCCTTCTTTAATAATAATATTGATGCAGGTAGCAATTGTATCAACATGGCCCTGTACAATATGGCCATCAAGCCGGCCATTCATTTGCAAACATCTTTCGATATTTACTGCATTTCCTTTTTTCCAGTCTTTTAGATTGGTTTTTGCTAAGGTTTCGTCAATAGCTGTAACCCGGTGCATCCCGTTTTTTACTTCTTCTACAGTAAGGCAAACCCCATTATGAGATATACTTTGATCTATAGAAAACTGAGCAGAAATAGGGGATTGGATCCAATAAGTGCGATTTGTTCCTATTGAAATGACTTCTTCAATAATGCCAATGGTTTCAATTATACCTGTAAACATGCCACAAATTTACTTTTTTTATCGCTTTGATTTTGAATTTTCAATATTTCTGTTATCTTTGCAGTTCTAAAAAACTACCAGAGGAGGTATATCAAGATGTTAATAATAGATTCAAAAGATTGCGAAAACATAGACAAGGCGTTAAAAAAATATAAGAAGAAATTCGAAAAAAGCCGCGTTCTATTACAGTTGAGAGAAAGACAGGCTTTCATTAAGCCTTCTATTCGTCGCCGTAAAGAAGTGTTGAAAGCAGTGTACAAACAGAATATAGCAAGCGGTAAAATAGACATTTAGTCTGCTTTTATTGCGCTCAGTAATATTTTAAACTGATAACCGGTTATTGTAACTTTGGTTGTCAGTTTTTTTATGCCCCAAAGTAATCAAGAGATCATACAGCCCTTTCTCGGTTACCTCAAATTCCAAAAGAGGTATTCACAGCATACTATTGTCGCTTATGAAAATGATTTGATCTCTTTTTTTGACTTTATTGAAATACAATACGGCAGCACGCCATTAGCAGAAATTAACTCAGTCTTTGTACGGACCTGGCTCGCAGGTTTAAAAGACAATAAAATGACCTCTAAAAGCATTAACCGCAAAATATCAGCACTAAAATCTTTTTTTAAATACCAGTTAAGAAACGGCACATTGCAGGTTAGTCCGATGGGAGTGATCGTTTCGCCCAAAGTGAGCAAACGGCTGCCCCAATTTGTGGCAGAAAGTGACATACACGACCTGTTCACCTACATGGAATTTCCAGATACCTGGGATGGCAAAACTGCAAGACTATTACTACAAATATTGTACAATACCGGCATGCGAAGGGGAGAAGTAGTGGGGCTAAAGGAATCGCAGATCGATAGAGGTAACGGTTCAATAAAAGTGTTGGGAAAAGGGAACAAAGAAAGGGTAATACCGGCAAGCAATGAATTGATAAATACTATAATAGAATACATAGCCGCCAAGAGAACTACGTTTGAAGAATTTGATACTGTTATAGTATTGGTAAATAAAAAAGGCCGTCAGCTTGCTCCCAGGCAGGTGTATACAATAGTAAAACAATACCTGTCACAAGTTACCACTATCGCTAAAAAAAGTCCGCATATCCTCCGCCATAGCTTCGCCACGCATTTAATGAACAATGGCGCCGATCTCAACGCCGTTAAAGAACTACTCGGACATAGCAGTCTGGCTGCTACGCAGATATACACGCATAACACGATCGAAAAGTTAAAAGACGTATATAAAAAAGCCCATCCTAAGGCATGATTATTGGAAGAAGAATAGTGGAAAACTGAGGTGTTTTTCTTTTGGAAATTCCAATAGCTACCATTAACTTCAAACAATAGAAATTTATTATCCGCTCATCTTAAAAAAGTCAAATGAAATAACATATTTACCCGATTCTTTTCACAAAATTTATCACTCATTTAAAATTAAATTGCCATGAACGTTAATATCCAGACCGTACACTTCGATGCAGATTCAAAATTGGTAACTTATATAGAAACAAAAATTTCCAAGGTCTACCAGTTTCATGAGAAGATAACAAAAGTAGATGTGTATTTAAAATTAGACAATGTGGTACATACGATTAAGGATAAAGTTGCTGAGATAAAAGTTCATATACCTGGGCATGATTTTTTTGTAAAACATTCTTCTAAATCTTTCGAGGAAAGTTTCGATGAGGCCTTAAATTCAGTAATAACGCAGATAAAAAGGAAAAAAGAAAAGGTATTGGCATAGGATATCCTAAACTAGAAGACGAATCCCAAATTCCACTGCATTGTGTTGGAATTTGGGATTTATTATTTGCATTTTTGAAGTTTGCTTTGGATTTCTCCAATTTATTTTTTGATAAGTCAAAAAAAACATTTGCAAAATTTTTGTATTAATCAAATTCACTTACATTTGCATTCCTAAAAAATGGGGATTGAAAATATCCTTGTTTTTGTAAATAGGAGAAGTTCTTAAAACGCCGAAGTAGCTCAGTTGGTAGAGCAACTGATTTGTAATCAGTAGGTCGCTGGTTCGACTCCAGTCTTCGGCTCAGTTTTAACCAGTATAAAATTTGCATAAAATTTTATACTTAATGGGTAGATGGCCGAGTGGTTAAAGGCGACAGACTGTAAATCTGTTCACGCGAGTGTACGTAGGTTCGAACCCTACTCTGCCCACAGTTCTTTTTTTTATTTGAATAACACTAGCGGAAGTAGCTCATTTGGTAGAGCGGTAGCCTTCCAAGCTTCAGGTGGCCGGTTCGAGCCCGGTCTTCCGCTCAGTTTTTCTGCGATGGCAGATAGTTCTTTAGCCGTCGTAGCTCAGGGGTAGAGCACTTCCTTGGTAGGGAAGGGGTCATGAGTTCGATTCTCATTGATGGCTCTTAATTCTTTTGAATAGCAAATGATGTTGCGATTTGACGGAGGCGAATAGGATCACAAAAGTACAAATGTGCGACGCAACAATGCTACATAGTAGTACAGAAGCTGACACAAAAAGAATAACAGTCAATGGTTACAGACTTTAAATGAGAACCAATTTCAAAACAAATATTAAAAATTAAACAATGGCAAAAGAATCATTCAAGAGGGATAAGCCCCATCTTAACGTTGGTACCATCGGTCACGTGGATCATGGTAAAACAACACTTACAGCCGCTATAACCGATGTTTTGTCTAAAAAAGGTTTAGCGGAAAAAAAGAATTATGACGATATCGATGGTGCTCCTGAAGAAAAAGAAAGGGGTATCACTATCAATACCGCTCACGTTGAGTATGCTACTGCTACTCGTCACTACGCTCACGTAGATTGTCCGGGTCACGCCGATTATGTGAAGAACATGATCACTGGTGCTGCTCAAATGGATGGTGCTATCTTAGTTGTGGCTGCGACCGATGGTCCTATGCCTCAGACTAAAGAGCATATCCTGTTGGCTCGTCAGGTGGGTGTACCTCAAATCGTTGTTTTCATGAACAAAGTTGATTTGGTAGATGATCCTGAATTATTAGAATTAGTTGAAATGGAAATTCGTGAGTTATTAACTTCTTACGGTTTCGACGGAGATAAAACACCAATTATCCAGGGTTCTGCAACTGGCGCTTTAGCTGGTGAAGAAAAATGGATCAAAGCGATCGATGATTTAATGGATGCTGTTGATAGCTACATTCCATTGCCTCCAAGATTAGTTGATTTACCTTTCTTGATGAGTGTTGAGGACGTATTCTCTATCACTGGTCGTGGAACAGTAGCAACTGGCCGTATCGAAAGAGGCCGTATCAAAGTGGGTGAAGGTATCGAGATCGTAGGTTTAATGGAAAAACCATTGACTTCAACTTGTACTGGTGTTGAAATGTTTAAGAAATTACTTGACGAAGGTGAAGCTGGTGATAATGCAGGTCTTTTATTACGTGGTATTGAAAAAACGCAGATCCGTCGTGGTATGGTTCTTTGCAAACCAGGTTCTATCACTCCGCACACTGCTTTTAAAGGTGAAGTTTACGTATTAAGCAAAGAAGAAGGTGGCCGTCATACTCCATTCTTCAACAAATATCGTCCTCAGTTCTACTTCCGTACTACGGATGTAACTGGAGAAGTTACTTTGAATGCAGGTACTGAAATGGTTATGCCTGGTGATAACACTTCTTTAAATGTTGTGTTGATCCAACCGATCGCAATGGAAAAAGGTTTGAAATTCGCGATTCGTGAAGGTGGCCGTACCGTAGGTGCTGGTCAGGTTACTGAAATAGTTAAATAAGCAAAAAAGTTCAGGCTTTTAGCTTTTAGTCGAAAGACGTGCAAATTTTAATTATATTTGCAAAATAAGTTTAGCAAAAAAGCTGTTCCAATCAAAAGGAATAGCTTTTGCTTTTCTACGGGAATGGTGCAACGGTAGCATACGGGTCTCCAAAACCTTTGATCTTGGTTCGAATCCTAGTTCCCGTGCTAATAAAAATATTATTATGAATAAACTAACAGCATACATCAAAGACTCTTACAAAGAGCTTGTTGAAAAAGTGACCTGGCCAAACTGGGATGAATTGCAACAATCTACCATGATCGTTTTAGGTGCTACGGCAGTTATCACTTTTGTAGTTGGTGTAATGGACTTTATAGCCAACGGCTCATTGAAATTTATTTACTCTTTATTTGCAACAAAAGGATAATGGAAGACATCATAGTACAAGAAAAAGAAAGCAAATGGTACGTACTCCGCGTTGTAAGTGGCAAGGAGCGTAAAATTAAAGAATACCTTGATAAAGACATTATCCGTAACGGATGGTCTGAGGTGATCAAACAGATATTTTTACCTGTAGAAAAAGTATATAAAGTAGTGAATGGTAAAAAGGTGATGAGGGAAAGAAACTTCTATCCTGGCTATGTGATGATTGAAGTATCCGACAATAAACTGAATGATGATATGGTTCAACATATCAGCAATATCAGCAACGTAATGCACTTTTTAACGGATGGTAAAGGCAGTAAAGGGAATATCATTTCTTTACGCAGATCTGAAGTGAACAAGATGTTAGGTAAGGTAGATGAAATGGGCGAAGGCGGTGGAATTACCATGAGCGAGCCATTCATCATCGGCGAAACAATTAAGATCATTGACGGTCCATTCAATGACTTTAACGGTGTTATTGAAGAAGTGAACGATGAGAAGAAGAAATTGAAAGTACAGGTTAAGATCTTCGGTAGAGCTACTCCGGTTGAGTTGAACTACATGCAGGTTGAAAAAATTGCTTAATAATTTCTGCTATATATTCTTAAAGACCATCCACATCGGATGGTTTTTTTATTTGTATCAGGATAGATTACTTTCGCGCCATGTCGATAAATACAGTCTTACAGAACAGAAGTAGCGGTGCTTGCGAATTATGCAGCGAGCCTGATGCAAGCCTTCTGGCATATGCCGTTCCACCAAAAAACGATGATTCCATAGATAACCTGGTTGTGTTGTGCAGCAATTGTTATGGTCAAATTGCCGCCTCCAATTTTAGCGATAGCAATTACTGGCGTTTTTTAACCGGTAGTATTTGGAATGAAGTACCTGCCGTGCAGGCATTATCTTACAAAATATTGACTAAACTTTCTGCAGAAGAATGGGCCTCGGAAACCATAGGGTCTGTTTCTTTGGAAGAATCGGTCATTAACTGGGCCAATGCAGAAGATAATCTGGAAGCAGCGAGAATTATCCATAAAGATGCTTTTGGCGCAGTATTGGCAACGGGCGATTCAGTAGTGCTGACGCAGAACTTAAACGTAAAAGGAACCAGTTTTACGGCACCAAAGGGTACTATTGTTCGTAAAATAAAGCTGGTAGACGATAATGCGGAGCAGGTGGAAGGCAAGATAGAAGGAGAGATGATCGTTATATTGACCAAATATGTTAGAAAATCAACTGTTTAAATTGATAAATTGTTACATAGTTGAATTGTTATTGGCTGTAATAACAATTTACCAGTTAACAATTTAGCAATTAACAAGCTGAAAGCTTTGATAGGGTTGAAAATAGCTAAAAATAATTTCAAAAAACTAGTAATTATTCAATTCTTTCCTTACCTTTGCGCTCCCAAAAAGAGTTCTTTAGTAAGAAATTATTGACTTGGGAGTTTCGGTTATTGCCGGAACGCTATCACCAAAAAACGTAAAACATGGCAAAAGAGATCACGGCCTATGTCAAACTCCAATGTAAAGGAGGACAAGCCAATCCAGCACCACCAATCGGGCCTGCACTAGGTTCTAAAGGTATCAACATCATGGAGTTCTGTAAGCAATTCAATGCTAGAACCCAGGATAAACAAGGGAAAGTTCTTCCTGTTCTTATCACAGTATTTGCTGATAAGTCTTTCGAATTCATCATCAAAACTCCTCCGGCAGCTGTACAGTTAATGGATGCTGCTAAGATCACTTCTGGTAGTAAAGAGTCTAACCGTGTAAAAGTTGGTAAAGTAACCTGGGCACAGATCGAAGAGATCGCTAAGGATAAAATGCCTGACTTAAACGCGTTCACGTTAACCAGCGCTATGAAAATGGTAGCAGGTACTGCACGTAGCATCGGTTTGACTGTTGAAGGACAAGCACCAACCGCAAATTAATTATCAACCACAAAAATTTTAGAAAATGATTACTAAAAAAAGAAAATTAGCAAACGCTAAGGTTGATATTAATAAAGCATATTCTTTGAAAGATGCGTCAACTTTAGTTAAAGAAATAAACACAACAAAATTTGATAGTTCTGTTGATTTACATATTAAATTAGGAGTAGATCCTAAGAAAGCTGATCAGGCTATCCGTGGTACGGTTTCATTACCTCATGGTACTGGTAAAACTAAAACTGTATTGGTTCTTTGCACTCCTGATAAGGAACAAGCTGCAAAAGACGCCGGTGCTGATTTTGTTGGCCTGGATGAATTTATCACTAAGATCGAAGGTGGCTGGACAGGTATCGATGTAATTATCGCTACGCCGTCTGTAATGCCTAAGATCGGTAAATTAGGTAAAGTATTAGGTCCTCGTAACTTAATGCCAAACCCTAAAACCGGTACAGTTACTAATGACGTAGCTGCAGCGGTTAATGAAGTTAAAGGTGGTAAAATTGCATTCAAAGTTGATAAAGTGGGTATCATTCACGCTTCTATTGGTCGCGTAAGTTTTGCTCCTGATAAAATAGCAGAAAACAGCCAGGAATTAATTAATGCTATCATTAAATTAAAACCATCTTCTTCAAAAGGAACATACCTTAAAGGTGTAAGCATGGCCAGCTCAATGAGTCCTGGTATTTTGATTGACACTAAAACGGTACAAAACTAAAAACCTCCTTATCTCTTAAATGAGGGAAGGACTAAAAAATATTTGTTATGACTAAACAGGAAAAAAACGACGTGATAGAAGTGCTGAAAGGCAAATTCTCTCAGTATAATAATTTCTACATCACTGATACAGAAAGCTTGACAGTTGCTCAGGTGACTAAATTACGTGGCCATTGCTTTAACAAGCAAGTAGAAATGAAGGTTGCAAAAAATACCCTTATTAAAAAAGCATTGGAAAGTATCGATGCTGAAAAATATGCTGGTGTGTATGAATCTTTAAACAAAGTAACTGCAGTATTGTTCAGCGAAAATCCAAAAGATCCAGCTGTTATCATTAGCAGTTTCCGTAGAGAAAACAATAACGAAAGGCCTGTATTAAAAGCAGCTTTCATTAACGGTGATGTATTTATTGGTAACGATAAATTGGTTGCTTTAACTCAGATCAAGACTAAGAATGAATTGATCGGTGAAGTGATCGGATTGTTACAATCTCCAATCCAACGCGTATTGGGTGCATTGCAAAACAAAGATGCAGGAAAAGCTCCTGAAGCAAGTGCTGCAGTAGAAGCTGCACCGGTTGCAGAAGCAAAAGTAGAAGCAGCTCCGGTTGCTGAAGCGCCTGCTGCTCCTGAAGCACCAGCTGCTGACGCAACACCAGCGGCAGAATAATTTAATAATCTACCGGTAACCGTAAGGGAACCGGTAATTATATAATCAAAACAATTTTTTAATAACCTCCGCCGGAGTTAATAAACTATGAAGGCGGAAAAAATGTAAACATTATGGCAGACGTAAAACAATTAGCTGAAAAATTAGTAGGCTTAACAGTAAAAGAAGTACAAGAATTAGCAGAATTCTTAAAATCAGAATACGGTATTGAACCAGCTGCAGCTGCAGTTGTAGTAAGTGCTGGTGGCGGTGCAGCAGCAGTAGCTGAAGAGAAAACATCTTTCAATGTTATCTTGAAAAGCGCAGGTGCTAACAAATTAGCGATCGTTAAGATCGTTAAAGAATTAACTGGCTTAGGTTTGAAAGAAGCTAAGGATCTAGTTGATGGCGCTCCAAAACCAGTTAAAGAAGGTGTTGATAAAGCTACTTCAGAAGAATTAAAAGCTAAATTAATTGAAGCAGGTGCTGAAGTTGAGATCGCTTAATTGATTCAATAATATTAAAGCAAAACGCATACTGTAAAAGGTATGCGTTTTGCTTTTGTAGGTTATGCTCTAACAATTTATCTTTGAAAGAGGAAAAACAATTTCTGATGTCTGATTGATGATATCGGATATAATAAGATCAGCCATCCTACATCAGCGATCAGCAATTAAATTATGGTAAAATTAAAATGTCTTTTTATCGGTAGAGAGGAAAAATCTTTACAAACACTTTTTGATTATGCTAGCGCATTGTCATCACTGGCTGTTGTAGGTAAACCTGTCGATACAAAAAAAGAAGCCCAATATTTTTTACAGGAATTTGCGCCCGATATCATTTTTTGTGATGCCACTGCTATAAACAGTGATATAGAGAAATTTCTGACGCAAAAAGACGTGAAGGCATTGATCATACTATTATCTGCCGAAGGCGAAATAAAGAGCACAGAATTACCTTATAATGTATTCAGTTTCATGCCAAAACCTGTTTCGTTGGATATGCTTTTGCAATTAATAGCGCGCATCAATGATTATTTGAATGGGAAAGCAAAAAATTCTGCCTTACAAAATGATTTTGTGTTTATTAAGTCTGCCTACAAATTCTATAAAATAAAATTTAGTGAAATTCTTTTTTGTGAAGGGATGAAAGATTATACGCAAGTGCATATCATCAACAGAGAAAAGCCTATTATAACCCTGCAAAATTTAAAAACATTCGTTAGTAAATTACCTGCAGATCAGTTTATAAGGATCCATCGTTCTTTTGTTGTGTCTCTTAGTAATATTGACATGGTTAGTAAAAATGAAATTACCATCAGCAAAAAGAATCTTCCGATAGGAGAGAGTTACCGTGATCAATTGTTTAGCATCATACAACAGACCTCATAAAAAAAGGAGTTACTTTTTGGTAACTCCTTTTTTATTTAATCAATTACATGTAATTGTTTCATTTCTTCTATATCTACCCTGGGAGGGAAATGATGTTGCATTATTTTAGTGATAACCAACGTTGCTACCTTTGTAGCGTCCTCTTCAGTTTTAAAATATTGTCTGCCTTGAACAGCAGGAATAAGCGGTTGCTTAATGTATAGCTTGTGATCTACATATACATTGTAACCCCAACCTGTGCCTGATCTATAAATTGAATCAGTAATAGGCAACTTATCTTTATCGCTTGCCGTACTGTCCGTACTATTTTGACAACTACCTATCGCCATTAATGATGCGGCCAGTAAACAACCCATTATGATCTTAGTCAAGTGCATTATAAGCTTGTAATGGTAAAAATTCACGGAAGTCATCAAATTGACCCGCATTCGTTGCGCTACTTCTGCCCGTTCCTACAAAACCTCTGTTGTCAATTGAAAATCCAACTGCACCTTCTCTTGCAATACCTTCAAACGAGGTTTCCTGGTACCAAAGGTCTTTTTTGACATCGTATTCCCAATTATCCGTTCTTTCTGCACCATTGTTCCCAGTGGTTAAAAAAGCAAATCCCAAATCATCTACTACAAAAGCAACTGCATTCTGTCTTATCATGGCATACAGATCATCATAACTTTGTGTATCAAAGTTGGTGATATGCCTTCTCTCTGTCCAAATAATAGAATCGGGATTGCTTGTAGAAGTAGTCATCGCCCATAGATCGTTACAAACTGATGTATTACCGTTGTTAGATCCTGTACATATAAATGCTGTAGTATCATTCGATACAAAGGCTACAGCCTGAGAACGTTTAGGGCCGGGAAATTGTTTCGTTTTGATCCAAGTACCGGTATTAGGGTTATATTGATAGCAATCACTATTATAACCGCCATCAAATCCTGTGGCTATATATCCTCTTCCTTTTAAAGCAAATCCAACCGCATCATACCTGCCGGTACCGATGAAATCAGCTTCTCTTGTCCATGTATTGCTGGGTGCGTCATAAGCATAAAAATCACTTAGATTATTGGAGAAATTATCGAATCCGGTGCCAACATATCCTGTATCACCAATAGAAAATGCTACTGCCGAACTTCTTGCACTACCTATAAAGTCCGCTTCCTGGGTCCAGTTTCCAGCTTTATCAGAAGCTTCTGAAGGATCAGCTTGATACTGCCACATATCGTAATACCTTCCTAAAGTATCTCCTTTCTGAGGATAGGTTTGCGGCAGAAAGTCATATCCTGTTGTAACATATGCTGAATCATTATGAATAACGAAAGACACTGCCTCACTACGGGCATTACCGCCAAATTCTTCGCGGAAGATCCAGTTTCCAATGGAAGGATTAATGGTTGTTTTGTTACATGAGGAGACCAGTAAAACAAACCCTGCTAAAAAGGCTAAAGAAAGAACGCTTATTTTGTGCATACACTAATTTTTTTTCGAAAGTATCATCTAAGTTGACTGTTAAATCGTTAAAAAGTATTTGTAGGCTTTTTTTATATACTAACTGCCATTTTTAATATACTAATTATATTTAAACCATTCCAATTCAGTTGTAGGGCTAAAAAATGCGCTATTAATTTTAGTATGGTAAAAATGGCATTTTATATATATAAATAACCCGTTAGTACATATTAACAATACCAAACTACTGATAGGAAATAATATTGCTGGCTGATAAAAGGCAGCATTACATGCGAAAGAGATATTTATACCTATCACTCACTCTATTTTTAAGTTATTTACTTTCTATCTCTGTCAGTTCTTGTGAAAAGGCAACCATTAATATTGGAAGTGACTTTGTTACTAATAGTCCGACCACATTGGTATATACTGATACTGTCACTACCCATATCGCGACTATTTATGTAGATTCTTTTGTTACTTCAGCGCCTAACACTTTATTAGTGGGCAATTATGTTGACCCTGAGTTTGGCAGTGTGGCATCAAGGTCCTTTGTTCAATTAGGATTACCTGCTAATGCAATTATTCCTCCGGGTTCGGTATATGATTCGATTGAAATTGTTCTTAAGTTCAAAAAAAGTTATTATGGAGATACCACTCGGCCATATACTGTAACGATAAATCAATTATCCGCTCCAATTGTATTGCCGCCCACCCAATCTTCGTTTTATAATAAAGACTCTTGTAGTTATGATCCTACTGTATTAGGCAGCACACAACTTCCTAATATCAGGCCGGCAACACTTGATACCATTGCAATAACATTACGAGGAGATTCAATCGGAAGAGACCTGTTTACAAAATTTACTACGGGAGCTCCTGAAATACAGAACAACGGACTCTTTGTAAATTATTTTAAGGGGCTTATGATATCGGGCAATAGTAGCAATAGTTTGGTCACAAATCTTGGCGATAGTGTAGAAATGCGATTGCATTATCATACGCCAGGCATAACAGCTACCTATACTTACCTGGCATTTGACATGATCAATCAGCCTTATGAATTTAATAATATCATGATCAACAGAACAGGTAGTGCCATAGCCAGCCTGGGGCCAACAAATAAAGAATTGGCCTCTTCTTCAACCGGAAATGCGGGGTATGGCCAGTATGTGACGGGTTCTATGGTAAAGATCAGCTTTCCTTATTTACGCAATGTTTTACAACTGCCCAATTATATTAAGATCGTAAAAGCTATATTACTTGTAAAACCGGTTAAAAATAGTTTTTCACAGCTATATCAATTGCCGACAGAAATGACTTTGTCTGCAACAGACGGCTTAAATCAAATAGGGCAACTGGTGTCAGAAGGAAGCCTTTTTACAGATGGTTTAACTGGTTCAGGCACGGGATATACTTATGATGTAACGAATTATCTGTTACAGCAGATACAAGTTCCGGACAATAGCAGTAATTATGGTTTGTTGCTCCTGCCAACGAATGAGACACAGGTTTTTAACAGGATAGTGGTTGGTGATGCCAGACAACCTCTGAATTATACTACAGAAGTACAAATATATTATGCAGCAGTTCAATAAAAAGAAGCAGTACATGGTTTTAAGGAGTAGCATTATCGCAGGTATATGTTGTTTGATTGTATTCCCGATAGTATCAAAGGCACAAAATAACAGCTCACCTTATTCAATAATAGGAATAGGTAATGTTGAAAATAGTTATTTTAATCGCTATACTGGTATGGGAAATGCCGGCGTAGCTTTATCCGATGGAAGGTATATTAACAATAGCAATGCGGCTTCGTTGTCTAAATTAGGCAATCATATTTTCTCTTTCGAACTGTCTACAAGAGCCAGTGTTAGCGCTTATACAGGCGGTAATCTATTAGCAATAACACCTAATTCAACAGCGCCCAATACAACGTTTGATGTAACTTTTCGTAGAATAAGCGTAGCAACCAAACTTACTAATAAGTGGGGGAGCAGTCTTGGTTTACAGCCATACAGCACTGCTAATTACAGTTACACGGCCATCAAATCTATTGAAGGAAATAATCAGATAGACACACTTACAGCGCAATACGAAGGATCCGGGGGCGTTAACCAATTTTATTGGGCTAACGGATATCAGCTAACTAAAAATACATCAGTCGGCGTTACGTCTTCGGTTTTATTTGGTTCTCTAAAACAGACAGAATCTTTTTTAAATGCCGAGGTGCCTGGCGGACTGGTTACAACCGATAATATTTATTTGAGTGGCGCTTATTTTAATTTTAGTTTACTAACAAAATTAAGGTTAAGCCATAGTTGGGTATCAACTTATGGTGTAACATTTTCTCCTAAAACAACTTTCCATACTACGTATAATGTAACGGTTACAGATGCGTCTTTAGATACTTTGAAGAAAGACCAGCCATTGGATGATCATTTCACCATTCCCGCTGTAGTAAATCTTGGTATGGCATTCATTAAAAATGATAAATATACTTTTACGGTTAATGCCCAGGAGCAAAGCTGGAGTGAAATAAGAGGTAATGCATTTCAACCGGTTGGCGGGGCGGATTATCAGTTGGTGAATAGCAGTAAAATTTCTATAGGATATCAGAAATCAAATAAAGTAAAGAATTTTTATGGCCAAGAATATGAGAAATCATTTTTTCAATTAGGCGCATATGGCGGCAATACTTATTTAAGGGTTTCTGGTCAGCAGTTGACGGATTATGGTGGAAGTATCGGTTATGGCAGAAATGGCAAACGTAGCCCTATAGGATACTATATTGCGATAGAAGCGGGCAGGCGTGGTTCATCCAATACAAATGTGCTAAGCGAAAATTATTTCAATCTAAACCTTGTATTGTCATATATAGATCGTTGGTACAAAGGGAAGAAATACTATTAGCAGTTAATTTAACTGCACTGCAGGCAGGCGATACGTTTGTCCGTCGTAAACAAATAATTCATCGATCTCAATGCTCCAGTATTTAAATAAAGGAGATTGTTCTAAATATTCCGTTACCTCTTTTTTATCCAGTGCATTGATCGTTATCCAGCAACGCTGCGTTTCCATGCTCACGGAATAATAATCGATGATACCTTTTGTAATAAGATCATTTATATATTCACGATGCGAAGGCACTACGCTCATAAAATTATCGTCCATATTAAAATGAATAGTGACCTGGTATTTATTTAATTGTTTGTCGTTCAAATTTTCCATTCTACAATATTGTTTACCCATTCTTCTTTATAGGAAGCAGTTATTTTTATATAATTATCTGTGTATCCCTCGATCGTATTATTCTTACTTTGTGATTCAAATAATACTTTTCTTGTTTCGCCGATATGCTGTTCTGTAAAGTATTGCATTTTTTGATAGCTTAAGTTACGCAATAATTTGTTTCTTTCATTTCTGACAGGAACCGGCACTACAGGTTTAAGCTCCAGTGCATAAGTATTGGGCCTTTCTGAATAAGTGAATACATGCAGGTAAGAAATATCGAGGCTATGTAAAAAATCAAAAGTTTCTTTGAAATCTTCATTCGTTTCTCCGGGAAAACCAACGATCACATCTACACCAATGGCGCAATGCGGCATCAGTGTTTTTATTAAGCCAATTTTTTCTGTGTATAATTCTCTTTTATATCTTCTGCGCATTAAACCAAGAATTTTATTGCTGCCACTTTGTAGCGGAATATGAAAGTGCGGCATTATCTTTTTACTATTGCTCACAAATTCAATGATATCATTGGTTAGTAAGTTAGGTTCGATAGAAGAAATGCGATACCTGTCAATGCCTTTAACATTATCTAACTCCTGTAGCAGCTCAAAAAGATTCTCTTCCTTTATTTTTCCACCGGTAAAACCTTTACCAAAATCGCCTAAGTTAACACCGGTTAAAACGACTTCTTTTATACCATTGGCAGATAATTCCTGTACGTTAGCAACAACATTGCTAATACTATCACTACGACTTTTACCGCGTGCCATCGGTATGGTACAGAAAGAGCAGGTATAATCACATCCGTCCTGTACCTTTAAAAAAGTGCGTGTACGATCGTTGATAGAATAAGAAGCAGTGAATGTATTTACATCTTCAATGTCGCAACTGCAAATTTTTGCGCTGTCGCCTTTAGTGATTTCTTTTAAGTGATGAGTAATATTGAATTTTTCTGCAGCGCCTAATACTAAGTCTACTCCAGGTATGGAGGCAATTTCTTCAGGTTTTAGCTGCGCATAACAACCCGTGATCACCACCATTGCTTCAGGCGCTTTTTTCTGTATACGGCGCACTAACAACCGGCATTCTTTATCCGCATTTTCTGTAACGGAACAGGTATTGATCACATACACATCTGCTACTTCTTCAAAATCTGTTTTTATAAATCCATCTTGTTCCAATAACCTTGTGAGGGTAGAAGTTTCTGAAAAATTCAATTTACAGCCTAAAGTATGTAATGCTACCGTTTTACTCATTCCATGCAAAGATAAGTAGGACGATATAAATACTAGAAAAGGAAAGCTGCCAATCCGTTCCGGAACAATTTAACAAGACAAACAATTTTATCAATCCAGTATATTATACATTCGCATAATTATTATTGACCAATATGTTTAAAAAATACATTCCATTTGTCATTTTATTGGCGGCAGCGTTTGCCATTTTATATATAAAAACGCATCAAAGAGGAGTTGCTCCCGATACTGAAAGGATCCATATAACTCCATCCACAACAGCAGCGAATATAGCGCCAGCCAATGATACTAAACCCGAGGATGAGGATGTCGTAAATCGTAATCCGGCTCATTTGCTTTATAGCAAACATGCCCGTTGCCGTATGGAGTGCAGGCACATTACGGAGACCGAAATAAAAGAAATTTTGAGTAAGGGTAATATCAATTATGATAAAATAGAGCCAAGCCCCGAGGGCAGGATCTATCCTTTCGAAGGTATTACGCAGGAGCATCAGCATTTGCGGATCGTTTTTGCACCTAAAGGCGATAACGTTGTTGAAGTAGTAACCTGCATTGATCTGGACACGGAATGGAGCTGTAACTGCGATTAATAAATGAATAAATATTCACGTAAATTTGCTTCTTAGAATAACACGATGGCTATAAAATCTTTGCTGGCAAAACCATTTGCCAATTACATTTACAAACAGATCAAAAAAGGGATGGAAACTGCTGTGGAAGACCAGCAGCGTATCTTTGAGCAATTAATAAAAGTCGGCGCTACAACCGAGTTCGGAAAGGATCATGCGTTTGATACGATCAAATCGCATGAAGATTTTGTAAAGCAGGTACCGATCAGAGATTACGAAGCTTTTAAGCCTTATATCGAAAAAATAAAAGAAGGCAAGCACAATGTTTTGTGGAAGGGCCAACCGATCTATCTTGCCAAAACAAGCGGTACTACAAGTGGTGTAAAATATATTCCTATTACAAAAGATTCTATTCCTAATCATATCAACTCTGCCCGTAATGCGCTGCTTTGCTATATGGCAGAGACAGGTAACACAAAATTTGCTGATGGCAAACTGATCTTTTTAAGTGGATCACCCGAATTGGGAAGAGTAGGCGGCGTGCCAACGGGCCGTTTAAGTGGTATCGTTAATCATCATGTTCCTGCTTATTTACGCGGTAATCAATTACCATCCTACGAAACAAATTGTATTGAAGAATGGGAAGAAAAACTGGATAAAATTGTTGAAGAGACAATTAACCAGGATATGACATTGATCAGCGCCATACCACCATGGATGCAAATGTATTTTGATCGTTTGATCGAAAAAAGCGGCAAAAAAGTAGGAGAGCTTTTCCCTAATTTTAGCGTGATGGTGCAGGGCGGTGTCAACTTTGAACCATACAAAGCCAAATTGTATGAAAGCATCGGCAGAAAAATAGACTGTATCGAAATGTTCCCTGCCAGCGAAGGTTTTTTTGCATTTCAGGATAGTCAGACTGCACCGGGATTATTATTAAATACTAATAGCGGTATCTTTTTTGAATTTATTCCTGCTGGCGAAATTTTTAATGATGATCCAACAAGGTTAACATTAAAGGATGTAAAAGTAGGAGAGAATTATGCGTTAATAATTACCACTAACGCGGGTTTGTGGGCATACAATATCGGAGATACAGTAAAATTTGTTTCAACCGACCCATACCGTTTAGTAGTTAGTGGAAGAACAAAACATTATATCTCTGCCTTTGGCGAACATGTGATCGGTGAAGAAGTAGAAGCTGCATTGATGAAAGCCGCTACGGAAGAAAATGTACACGTAACCGAATTTACTGTAGCGCCCATGATCAGTAAAGATGCGGGAAAAAGTTACCATGAATGGTTTATAGAATTTGAAAATACACCTGCGGATATGCAACGCTTTGCTGCAAAACTGGATGATAACCTACGACAAAAAAATGTTTATTACGATGATCTTATCGGCGGTAATATTCTGGATAAACTGAAGATATCCGTAGTACAAAAAAACGGCTTTATCAACTACATGAAAAGCGTTGGTAAATTAGGTGGGCAAAACAAAGTCCCTAGATTAAGTAACGACAGAAAACTGGCCGATGAATTGAAGCCTTTTTCCCATTAAGTTGATAATATTCCTGTCGAAAAAAAGTTGATAAAAAACGACCTCCATATTTAAAATATCTATATCTTTGCGAAGCTTTACTAATTGAAGCACAATGAATAGCAAACACTTCCATATTAATAATACAAATTTCAACCCTGGCAGGGTGCTATTTGCTATTGGGACTGTTGTAAAAACTTCCCCACGACGCCGACCTGGTTGCTGATAGGCCGAGCATTTTTGTAATGCCCCTGTCAGTGAAAAAATCTCCAAAACCGGGTTTACTAATTTACTTTTTTTTTCAACATTATTTATTTACTATTTCAATTTTAAGCAATTGGAAACAGATAACATTATAGTTCGGGTAGCATCCCCAAGCGACAGTCGTTTCGCTAAAACTATTACAGACGAAATGGAAGCTTCTGCGGCAGCAAGAGGCACGGGCATTGCCAAACGTTCTCCTGAATACATCGAAAAAAAGATGGAAGAAGGCAAAGCCGTTATTGCTTTGACGACCGATGATAAATGGGTTGGCTTCTGCTACATTGAAGCATGGGGGCATGATGAGTTCGTTGCTAACAGCGGATTGATCGTTGCACCGGAATTCAGAAAAAGTGGTATTGCCAAGCATATCAAGCAAAGGGTATTCAATCTGTCAAGAGAAAAATATCCTGATGCAAAAATATTTGGGTTAACTACCGGCCTTGCAGTGATGAAGATAAATTCTGATTTGGGTTACGAACCGGTTACGTATTCCGAGTTAACAAATGATGATGAATTTTGGGCGGGTTGCAAAAGCTGCGTGAACTATGATATCTTGATGAGTAAAGAAAGAAAGAATTGCATGTGTACGGCCATGTTGTATGACCCAAAAGAACATATAACTCCTGAAGAAACAAAAGAAGACTTTAAACAAAATTCAGAAGCTTACGGAAGATTCATGGAAGCGAAACAAAATCGTTTCTTAAAAAGATTAAAAAAAGGCGGAGGCGGCAGCATCAGCAAATTGATATTTAAATATTTTTTCAATTTCTAAAATCATTTTTTAATGAGCAAGAAAGTTGTCTTAGGATTTAGTGGCGGATTAGATACTACATTTTGTGTAAAGCATTTTGAAGATAAAGGCTACGAAGTGCACAGCATTATCGTAAACACCGGAGGTTTTTCTGAAGAGGAGATCAAACAAATTGAAGCGCATGCGTATAAGCTTGGTGTAAAAACACATACATCGGTTAATGCGGTTAAAAGTTATTACGATGATATTGTTAAGTATTTAATATTTGGTAATTGCTTAAAAAATAATACTTACCCTTTAAGCGTAAGCGCGGAAAGATTAAGTCAGGCTTTGCATATTGCGGAACATGCGAAAAAATTAAATGCAGATGCGGTGGCACACGGAAGTACCGGTGCCGGAAACGACCAGGTACGTTTTGATATGATCTTTCATATCTTAATTCCGGGTATTGAAATTATTACACCGATCAGAGATTTGAAATTAAGCAGAGAAGAAGAGATTGCTTATTTGAAAGGTAAAGGTGTTGAAATGAATTTTGAAAAATCGATGTACTCGATCAATAAAGGTTTATGGGGAACAAGCGTTGGTGGTAAAGAAACATTAAATAGCAAAGGCATTCTTCCGGAAGAAGCATGGCCTACACAGGTTACCAAAACAGGAAGTGAAGAAGTTAAATTGAGTTTTGTAAAAGGAGAACTAACAGGGATTAACGATAAAAAATTCGGCCACCCTACAGAAGCCATACAATATTTACAAACTATTGCAGGTGCTTATGGTATCGGTAGAGATATACATGTTGGTGATACGATCATTGGTATTAAAGGGCGTGTAGGTTTTGAAGCAGCAGCGCCAATGGTTATTTTAAAAGCGCATCATGCATTAGAAAAACATGTGCTTACAAAATGGCAATTGAACTGGAAAGATCAATTAGCATTATTTTATGGCAGCTGGTTGCATGAAGGTCAAATTTTGGATCCTGTAATGCGCGATATCGAAGCTTATTTTACAAGCAGTCAGGAAACCGTAACCGGCGATGTGTTTGTACAATTGCTACCATATCGTTTTCAAATAATTGGCATTGAATCTACACATGATCTGATGTCTGCTAAATTTGGCAAATACGGTGAAATGAACACAGGCTTTACAGGCGAAGATGTAAGAGGCTTTAGTAAAATATTTGGTAATCAAACTTCGATCTATCACAAAGTAAAAGAAAGCAATAATGGCTAAGATAATAAACGTAGGAATAATTGGCGCAGCAGGTTACACTGGAGGCGAATTGATACGTTTATTGTTGAATCATCCGAATGCTAACATTTTTTTTGCGCAGAGCGGAAGCAACGCAGGTAACCTTGTAAGTAAGATACATGCAGATCTTGTCGGGGAAACAGATTTGAAATTTTCAGCAGAACATAACTACGATGTTGATGTGATCTTCTTTTGTGCAGGTCATGGCGAAGCAAAGAAGTTTGTTGCAGCAAACAATATTCCATCTCAAATAAAACTAATTGATATTGGTAACGATTTCAGGTTAGCTGCAGATGCGGAGATCAACGGAAGAAAATTTATCTACGGACTTCCGGAATTACAAAGAGAAGAAATTAAACAATCTAACAATGTAGCAAACCCAGGTTGTTTTGCTACTGCAATACAATTAGGCCTATTGCCATTGGCAAAAGCGGGATTGTTACCGGAAGATATCAACACAACTGGTATCACAGGAAGTACTGGAGCAGGTCAATCTTTATCGCCAACATCTCATTTTAGCTATAGGCAAAATAATATCTCGGGCTACAAAACATTAACGCATCAGCATAACGATGAAATACAGCAGTCATTGCACCAATTACAAAATAGCTTTCCTGCTTCACCGAAGCAAGGAGGTTTATATTTTGTTCCATGGCGCGGTGACTTCACACGAGGCATCTTCATCAGCTCGCAAGTAAAATGTGATAAGAGCCTTGATGAATTGACCGCATTGTATACAGCATACTATGCAGGTCATCCGTTCACAACAATACAAACAGAATCGCTGTCTTTAAAGCAGGTAGTGAATACGAACAAGTGCATCATTCAATTAGAAAAAGTGGGCAATAGGTTAGTGATCCATTCTATCATTGATAATTTAGTGAAAGGCGCCAGCGGACAGGCAGTACAAAATATGAACCTTATTTTTGGTCTGGATGAAACAACCGGGTTAAAATTAAAAGCAAATTATTTTTAAGATGAAGCTATTCGACGTATATCCATTAAATGATATCACCATTGTAAAAGCTGCGGGCTCTTATGTATGGGATGATAAAGGACAAAAATATTTAGACCTGTATGGCGGCCATGCCGTTATTAGTATCGGTCATACCAATCCGCATTATGTAAAACGTTTGGAAGATCAATTGCATAAAGTAGGATTCTATTCTAACTCTATAAAAATTCCTTTACAGGTTGAGTTGGCAGAAAAATTAGGAAAGGTCTCGGGTAAAGAAGATTACCAATTGTTTTTGTGTAACTCAGGGGCAGAAGCAAATGAGAACGCATTAAAGCTGGCATCTTTTTATAATGGCAGAAAAAAGATCATTGCTTTTACGAAAGCATTTCATGGAAGAACATCTTTGGCTGTTGCGGCGACAGACAATAAAAGTATTGTTGCACCGGTGAATGAAACAGATAACGTCGTGTTTCTTCCTTTTAATGATGAAGCAGCGTTGGAAAATTATTTCAAACAACATGGTAAAGAAATTTGCACTGTGATCATTGAAGGCATACAAGGTGTTGGCGGTATCATTGAAGCAACTGATTCTTTTTTACAAAAGATAAGAAGCTTGTGCGATCAATACAATGCGGTATTCATTGCCGATTCAGTGCAATGTGGTTATGGTAGAACGGGTTTATTTTATTCGCATGATCATGCAGGTGTAAAGGCTGATATTTATACAATGGCAAAGGGTATGGGCAATGGCTTCCCGATAGGAGGTATTTCTATCGCACCAAAATTTGCTCCTAAATATTCTATGTTAGGAACTACTTTTGGCGGTAACCATTTGGCTTGTGCAGCTGCCCTGGCTGTATTGGAAGTAATAGAAAAAGATAACCTGATGCAAAATGCGCTGGAAGTAGGCAACTATTTGATCAGCGAATTAAAAAAACTGCCTGCTATTAAACAGGTAAGGGGCCGTGGCTTAATGATCGGGATTGAATTGCCTGAAGAATTATCTGCAGTGAAAAAGAATTTGTTATTCAAGCATAAAATATTCACGGGCGAAGCAAAACCGAATGTGATAAGATTATTACCGGCTTTGAATATCACAAAGGTTGAAGCGGATATGTTTTTAAAAGCTTTCAAAGAAGAGATCGCATTAGTGCCGGCTTTGTAGTACACCATCATCTAATTATAAATCAGTTTCCAAAAGAGTTGAGTCATGAGAAATTTTATTTCTGTAAAAGACGTAACGGATATTAATGCTTTAGCAGCAAAAGCATTGGCCTACAAAGCCAATCCTTTTGTTGATAGAACGTTGGGTGCAGATAAACGCATTGGCATGCTGTTTCTCAACCCAAGCTTGCGTACGCGGTTAAGTACACAGGTAGCGGCAGAACAACTCGGTATGGAAGCAATTGTTTTCAATGTCGATAAGGATGGCTGGGCATTAGAATTTGAAGATGGTGCTATTATGAGCGGTAATACGGTTGAGCATGTTAAAGATGCGGCGCCGATCCTGGGTAATTATTTTGATATTTTGTGTATTCGTGCATTTCCATCTTTGACCAATAAAAAAGATGATTACAGCGAGCAGGTGATGACGGCATTCAAGCAATATGCCTGCGTGCCGATCGTGAGTTTGGAAAGTGCCACGTTACATCCACTGCAAAGCTTAACGGATATTGTTACGATCAAAGAGACTTTCAAAGAAAAAAGAAAGCCTAAGATCGTGTTGACATGGGCGCCACATATCAAAGCCTTACCACAATGTGTACCTAATTCATTTGCAGAATGGATCAACGCATGGGGTGAAGCTGATTTTGTAATTACACATCCCGAAGATTATGAATTGGATGAACAATACACAAAAAGTGCCAGCATTACACATGACCAAGATGCGGCATTGAAAGATGCAGATTATGTGTATGTAAAGAACTGGAGTACTTACACTGATTACGGCAGAATCTATACTGCCGATCCTGCCTGGATGTTAACGAATAAAAAATTAACTGCAACGAACAAAGCAAAAATAATGCATTGCTTGCCCGTAAGAAGAAATGTAGAATTAAGCGATGAGGTATTGGATAGCGCTAACAGCATTGTAACGCAACAAGCATCTAACAGGGTTTGGGCGGCACAGGCTGTATTGAGCGAAATATTAAAAAGCGCCCCCATCCCCTAAAGGGGAGTTATTTAGCGGGTATATTTTTTTCGATAAAGTGTCATATTTTAGAATTTTTTAAAAAATTTAATGCAAAGTAATTACACCAACAATTTTATACACTCGGCCTCATTAGAGGATTCGTTCTATACCGCTCCTTTAGGGGACGGGGGCGGAAACTCGACTTATAATATGTTTTATGGTGCAACGAAATTGATATTTGAAAAGGCAGAAGAGTTAAGGAATCGGATGACAGAAGCGGAAGAGATACTATGGAATGCAATAAAAATTAATGATTTTCATTTAAAGTTTAGAAGGCAGCATCCTATTTCATTATATGTGGCAGATTTCTATTGTCATGCAATTAAGTTAGTAATTGAATTAGATGGAGGTTATCATGAAAATGAGGAAGTAAAGAGAAACGATGTAGTAAGAGAAAATAATATAAAAGATTTTGGAATAACGGTCCTAAGATTCAAAAATGAAGAAATAACAAGCAATCTAGAAAATGTCTTACAAAAAATAGATAACACAATTATAAAACTACAATTAGCCGCAACCGAATCAACAGAATCGAAACATAACTCCCCTTCAGGGGATGGGGGCAAACTCTTTGTCATAAAGATCGGTGGAAATGTAATTGATGATGATGCAGCATTGCAATCCTTCCTGCAAATATTTTCTTCTATCAAAGCAAAAAAGATATTGATACATGGCGGCGGAAAAGTGGCAACGAAAATTGGAGATAAACTGGGCATCGAATCTAAATACATAAATGGCAGAAGGATCACTGATGAAGCAACGATCGATCTTGTTACAATGGTGTACGGAGGACTAGTAAATAAAAAGGTGGTTGCTAAGTTACAATCCTTGAATTGCAATGCGATCGGCCTAACAGGTGCAGATGCAAATATCATCCCTGCAGTAAAGCGCCCGGTAAAAGATATTGATTACGGATTTGTCGGTGATGTAGAAGCATCAAAAATTGGCGCTAATACTTTACAGCTTTTATTAGATAATGGCATGATGCCGATCATTGCACCTTTAACGCATGATAGCCATGGACAAATGTTGAACACCAATGCAGATACTGTTGCATCATCATTGGCAGTTAGCCTATCTAAAAACTATGATGTACGATTGATCTATTGTTTTGAAAAGAAAGGCGTGTTAGAAGATGTGAATGATGATGATTCAGTGATCACATTAATAACAAAAGATAAATACACGCAACTGCTCGAAGAGAAAAAATTATTCGATGGTATCATACCAAAGATCGATAATGCTTTTGATGCCATTAACAGCGGTGTTAAAGAAGTATTGATCGGTGATGCAAAGGATCTTATCCAAAACGTAACTGATAACACAAAGGGTACTTTAATAAAATAATATGCAACCAGAACTTTACCAAAATGCTGTAGGACTGCTGAAGCAATTGATCAGCACACCATCTTTTTCAAAAGAAGAAAATGATACGGCTGAAATTATTACGGCTTTTTTTGAAAAGCATGGCGTAACCTATGCAAGAGTAGGAAATAATATCTATGCTAAGAATAAGCACTACGATATTAATAAGCCTTCTATTTTATTGAACTCGCACCATGATACGGTTTTGCCTAACAAAGGCTATACGCTTGATCCTTTTTCTCCTATTGAAAAAGACGGTAAATTATTTGGCTTAGGAAGTAATGATGCAGGTGGTTGTCTGGTTTCATTGATCGCTACATTTTTACATTTTTATAACCAGGCCGATACCAAATACAATGTGGTATTTGCTGCAAGCGCAGAAGAAGAGATAAGCGGCGTAAATGGTATCGAATTAGTATTGCCCTATTTAGGCAATATCAATTTTGGAATAGTAGGAGAGCCAACCAAATTAGAAATGGCTGTAGCAGAAAGAGGATTGATGGTAATTGATTGCACAGCTCAGGGCCGCGCAGGACACGCTGCACGCAACGAAGGAGAAAATGCATTGTACAAAGCAGTAGATGACATCAACTGGATAAGAAACTATAAATTTGATAAAGTAAGCGACCTGTTAGGCGAATCTCGTTTAACGGTAACTGTTATCGATACGGATAATAAACAACACAATGTGGTACCGGCACAATGTAAATTTGTGATCGATGTACGTGTAAATGAATTGTATAGTTTTGAAGAGATATTAGAATCTTTAAAACAAAACTTAAAAAGCCAGTTCAAGCCACGTACTACAAGAATGAAATCAACATCGATCGCATTGGATCATCCATTGGTGAAAGCAGGAATTGGTTTAGGTAAAGGTTATTATGGCTCGCCAACTACATCGGATAAGGCACTGATGCCTTTCCCTACATTAAAAATGGGACCTGGCGATAGCGCAAGAAGTCATACCGCAGATGAATTTATTTATCTGAAAGAAATTGAAGAAGGAATTGAAACATACATTAAAATGGTAGCGCAAATAGTATAATTGAAAAATTTACCATTTACCATTTACAATTAACCATTATTATGAAGCTCTGGCAAAAAGATAAGGTCGCATTAAAAGAAGTAGAAAAATTCACTGTCGGCAACGATAGGGAATTAGATATGTATTTAGCACCGTTCGATGTGTTGGGGTCTTTGGCACATATTAAAATGCTGCAGTCGATTGGTTTGTTGACCAAAGAAGAATTAGCGGTTTTAGAAGTAGAATTAAAAAATATCTATACCAAAATAGAAATTGGAGAGTTCGTACTGGATGAAGGAGTAGAAGATGTGCACTCACAGGTGGAGTTATTATTAACGATGAAACTAGGCGATATCGGTAAAAAAATTCACAGTGCCAGAAGCCGTAACGACCAAGTTCTGGTTGATCTTAAATTATTTTTAAGGAGCGAGATCGAAAAATTAGTTGGCACAACGCACGAACTATTTACTTTACTCATCTCGCAAAGCGAAAAACATAAAGCGGATCTTTTACCGGGCTATACACATTTGCAATTAGCCATGCCATCTTCTTTTGGATTATGGTTTGGCGCTTATGCAGAAAGTTTGGTAGATGATATGATCACCTTACAAGCGGCTTACCAGGTGGTGAATAAAAACCCATTGGGTTCAGGCGCGGGTTATGGTTCATCATTTCCTATTAATAGAACTATGACGACTAAATTGTTAGGGTTCGAACATCTGAATTATAATGTGGTGTACGCGCAAATGGGCAGGGGCAAAACAGAAAGAGTGGTGGCATCTGCGTTAGCAAATATTGCTGCAACACTGGCTAAAATGAGTATGGATGCCTGTTTATATTTGAACCAGAATTTTGCGTTCATTACATTTCCTGATGAATTAACAACTGGCAGCAGCATCATGCCTCACAAAAAGAATCCGGATGTTTTTGAATTGATCCGTTCTCATTGCAATAGAATTCAGGCTTTGCCGAATGAGATAATGATGATGACGACCAATTTGCCATCAGGCTATCATCGTGACCTGCAATTGATAAAAGAGCATATCATTCCTGCATTTGAAAATTTACAGGCTTGCATTCAAATGGCCGGTTTAATGTTAACCAATATCAGCGTTAACAAAGACCTGTTGAAAGATGAAAAATACAAATACCTGTTCAGTGTAGAAGAAGTGAATAAATTGGTATTGCAGGGAACGCCGTTCAGGGATGCTTACAAAAAAGTAGGTCTGGATATTGAACAGGGGACATTTACACATACCCCATCGCCTAACCATGTCCACGAGGGTTCTATTGGAAACCTGTGTAACAAAGAAATTACGCAAATGATGGAGGATGTGATAAAACAGTATAATTTTCACAATACGAAAATTGCGTTGAAACAATTATTAAGTTAGATTTGTCGGACTAACCGTTAATAATAAATGAGGGAGAAGGCGCATAAGAAAAAAATAGCCATTTTTGGATCAACAGGTTCTATCGGAACCCAGGCTTTGGAAGTAATTCGTGCCAATGAAAGCCTGTTTGAAGTTGATATACTCACCGCACAAAGTAACGATGACCTGTTAATTGCACAGGCAATAGAATTCAAGCCTAATGCTGTTGTAATTGGAGATGAAAGAAGATACGAAAAAGTAAAAGCCGCACTGGCTTCTACACATACAAAAGTTTTTGCCGGAGCCGATGCATTGGTAGAAGTGGCAGATTTTGATAGTTACGACATGATGC
>Ga0210387_10000086_pt1 | contig 65650 bp, 65 predicted proteins | sample IncBWC7OmetaG_FD_160108 | JGI IMG/M metagenome (GOLD analysis project Ga0210387, IMG submission 160108) | Forest soil microbial communities from Barre Woods Harvard Forest LTER site, Petersham, Massachusetts, United States - Inc-BW-C-7-O ... | reverse complement strand
AGGTTAGCGATGGTAGCAAAAATGGCAAATGGAAAGGTTACTTAAACTATGAAGGTTCAATGGGAATGGGAAATTCAGGTGATGGTTCAGTAAAAAGCCAAAACCAGATCGATTTCGTTGGAACTGGCGTAATTACTTCAAAATTCAATATCGGAGTAAACCTTACAGCTAAGATCAACTCATACAATTCATTTGGTGGTACAACTGCTAAATCTGATGCATGGGGTGGTGCAGCATTATACCTTAACTACGATCCAACAGCGATATTTGGTTTAACATTAAGATCTGAGTATTTCATCGATAACGATGATCTAACAGGTTTAGGAACTCAAAATATTCTTGATGAAACCTTATCTGCAAACATCAGAGTAGGAGCAGTAACGATCATTCCAGAATTACGTTATGAAAGTGCTGATACTAAATTTGGTGATATCTACACTAAAGGAAAAGACGCTACTCCAACAGGTACAGATTTCTCTGGTATCCTTGCAGCAGTGTACAAATTCTAATTTCTAATCATAGAAAAAGTATAATATATTAAATATTAATAACCAGCTAAAACCTCAACAATGAATTTTAAAAACTTATTTGCAGGCCTAGGGAGAAGAGGTTCTTCTCCGACGGTCAAGCTGAACAAGACAGAAAGAAAGCGTTTAGCGCTGACTTTATTTGCAGGAAAAATTATAGGTGTATTAGTTCTTTTGACGATCATCAAAGTAATATTACCTGGAGTACTAGGAACACATGCGTTTGCAGATCCTACTCCTGCAGCCCCTACAGCAATCGAATTAAATATAATGAATACAGCTAATACCATTTGGACATTAGTTGCGGCATTCCTTGTATTCGGTATGCAGGCTGGGTTTGTGATGTTAGAAGCAGGTTTTGCGCGTCAAAGAGAAACGGTTAACGTTTTAATGGAGTGCGTATTTGATACTTGTCTTTGCGGTCTGTTATTTTGGGCTATTGGCTATGCATTTATGTTTGGTCAAGGAAATGGCTTTATTGGTTGGGGCGGTGGCGCTCTTGCTGGTGGAGATCCGAAAAATTGGTTCTTCTTACAAAATATACCTCCAACATACGCTGGATACGGTATCCCTGTAATTGCACACTGGATATTCCAATATGCATTTGCTGATACATGTTCTACTATCGTTTCTGGAGCTATGATCGGTCGTACAAGCTTTAGAGGAGATATCCTTTATAGTGTTGGTATCACTGGTTTCATTTATCCGATCATCGGTCACTGGGCTTGGGGTCCGGACGGCTTCTTAGCCCTAATGGGTTCTGCAGGTCATTTCCTACCTTCTCTTGGTCAAGGTTTCCGTGATTTCGCTGGTTCTACAGTTGTACACAGTATTGGTGGTTTCGCATCACTTGCAGGAGCTATCGTACTTGGGCCACGTTTAGGCCGCGTATTTAAAAGAGATGGTGGTGGTATGCCTCCGGCTCATAACTTATCATTAGCAGCTTTAGGTACTTTCGTACTATGGTTCGGTTGGTATGGTTTTAACCCGGGAAGTTCTTTATCAGCTATGGATATGCAAGGGATTGGTCGTATCTCTACCAATACTACACTTGCAGCTTGTGCTGGTGGTATCGTTGCTATGTACGTTGCACTTTGGTTCGGCGATACAAAAGGTAAATTCGATCTTGGGTATACTTTGAATGGTGTACTTGGTGGTCTGGTTGCTATTACTTGTCCTTGTTACTGGGTTTCTCCACTGGGAGCAGTACTACTAGGTGGTATCGCTGGTATCGTAGTTTACTTAACTATGGTATTCATGGAATACATCCGTATCGATGATCCTGTTGGAGCTGTGGCAGTACACGGTATGGCAGGTATGTGGGGTACGTTATCTCTAGGCTTGTTTGCTTGTGGCCAATATGGTGTTACAGGTCCTACAGGTTGTGATAACTCATCTCCTGTTACAGGTTTATTTTACGGTGGTGATGCAAGTGTATTTAAAGCACAATGTATTGGTAGTTTCACTATTTGTGCCGCTACATTCATTGTAACTATAATTATGATGTTCATCATTAATAAATTACCTCATCCTTGGAAACTTCGTGTAGAAGCTGAAGGTGAATTAATGGGTCTTGATCTATTCGATCATGGAACGGAAGCTTACGCTGCGTAATCCATCATTGGCAGAAAAGATTTATTAAAATAATATAACACTGTTTTGTTTGTTGTTGGTTACCCATCTTATTGGGTAACCAACTTTTTTTTGTGATTAATCGTCAGATAGTAGATCTGGCGAAGCGTCTAATTCTGGCTCTGATGCTATTGCATAAAAAAGCGAATGATCATAGACCATTCGCTTTTTTATTTTTTTGTTACTGCTATGTGTAGACGATTATTTTTTCTCCGCAGGATATAATTTTTCCTCCACCAGTTGACAAATGATATGCCCTAATAATATATGACTCTCTTGTATGCGTGGTGTATCTGTAGAAGGTACATTGATCAAGTGATCAGAAACCGCTTTCATTTTGCCTCCTGTTGAGCCGGTAAAGCCAATCGTGATAACCCCTTTTTCCTTAGCCGTTTCAAAAGCATTGATAATATTTTTACTATTACCTGAAGTGCTTAAGCCGATCAATACATCTCCTTTTTTTCCTATGCCTTTTATGATTCTTGAGTAGATTACATCGTAACTGTAATCATTTGCTACAGCCGTTATATAGGAAGTATTACAATGTAATGCTTCTGCAGGTAATGCATCTCTGTCCGTATAAAATCTTCCACTGAATTCTGCTGCTAAATGTTGTGCGTCGGCGGCGCTGCCTCCATTTCCACAAAATAATACTTTGTTACCGTTTTTAAAAGCAACTGTAATCAGATCAATGCATTCTGTAACTGTCTTTAAAATAGTATCGTTCTGTAAGATTTCAGCTTTTACGTCTATCGAAGATTGTATGATCTCTTTTATTTGTTTCATTTTGTGTATTTATATGGTCCAGGTAGAAAGGCCGTATTGAGTAAAAGAATAATTTTTTATTTCGCCACCAAAAGTATTTAAAGAATCGATAACAGCATACCGTGTGTTATCAGGACAATAGAAGATCATAAAACCACCACCACCCGCACCACTTATCTTTCCACCAGTTGCACCAGCTTTTTTAGCTGCTTCGTAAATTGTTTCTATATTGTTATTGCTGATATTAGCTGCCATTTTACGTTTCTGTTCAAATCCAAAATCTAATATTTCGCCTATCTGTCTTAATTGTCCTTTTAGCAATGCTTCCTTCATCATTTTAGCCTGTTCTTTCAATTGATGCATTGCCTCAAGGCTCTTCTCATTCTTATTATTTACATTTTTCACCTGTTCTTTAATAATAGAAGCGCTTTCTCTGGACGTTGCAGTAAAATATAAAACAAGGTTGTTTTCTAATTCATGCAAATATTGCGATTTTATGCGCAATGGATTTACGATCACTTTATCATCAGCATAAAATTCCATGAAATTTACACCTCCAAAGGTTGCAGCATATTGATCCTGCTTGCCACCGGCTAATTGTATATCTTCTCTTTCAATCTGATAGGCCAGGTGTGCAATATCATATTCTCCCAAAGGAAGTTTCAGCATCTCAACAAAAGCGCCTAAAATGGCCACCACAAGCGTGGAAGAAGTACCTAAGCCGGAACCGGCAGGCGCATCTACAAATGTTGATAAACGAAATCCTGTCGATGGTAAACCATATTCTTTTCGAATACGATTATATACGCCTTTTAATAGGTCTAATGTTCCATTCAGTGGTAAAGAGGGAGCCAGATCAAATATTTGTTGTTCTTTCCTGTCAAGCGCTTCAACAATAATTTTATTTTCAATTATAGGTTCAATACTTGCATAAGCAAATAATGATACACAGGCATTAAGAATTGCACCACCATATTGGTCACTATACGGACTAACATCTGTGCCACCACCTGCAAGGCCTATACGTAAAGGAGCTTTTGAACGGTAAATCATATCGGGGTGCAATTTAGCAATAAAATATAAAAATGAAGAGGTAAAATAGGATGGATTACAATTGTGCTATTTTGAGGATAGACGCTGTCATGTTTGTCCAGCTATATTTTTTCTTCTCTTCGATTAAATGAGGAAGAAAATACGACTCTCCTTTTTTAAAATATTCGGTGATCTTTTCTGCTATGGATGCAGCATTTGGCTCTGCTATTAATCCTACTTTATTATCGGGAACCAACGAGGGCAGTCCGCCAACATTGGTGACGATCATTGGTTTTTCAAAATGATAGGCTAGTGGCGTAACACCACTTTGTGTCGCATTTTTATAAGGCTGTACTACAACATCTGCCGCGCATAAATAATATTTCACTTCACTGTCAGGAATAAAATCTGTTCTTAAAATAAGATCATCCATTATTCCCAATTGTTCAATTTGTGTATCGTAGATCTTTCTATCTCCATAAAATTCGCCGGCGATGAGTAATTTTATATGCTGCCCTTTCAATATTTTCATTGCATCCAATAAAATATCCAGCCCTTTATATTTACGAATGAAGCCAAAGAACAGTAGTATCCGTTCTTCATTTTTAATGCCCAGTTTTTTTCGGGCTTCTGCTGTACTTACTTTTTCTCCGAAATTATCATATAAAGGATGTATAACAGACATCGAAGGTTTGTCGGGTTGTATTTTTTTTAGATCACCTAGTACCTTTTCACTCATTGTTATGAAACCATCTATAGGTTTTACAAAATATTTAGTGAAGGCTGTATCTCCCGGGCGTTTTTCGTGTGGGATAATATTATCTGCGATGCAGACGATCCTGGTATGTTTATTCTTTTTTACTTTTCTTAAAATAGTGCCGAAGCATGGCCCCATAAATGGCAACCAATATCTTACAACGATCAGATCGGGCCGTAACCTTTTTAATTCATTACCAACACTGCACCAATTAAACGGATTGATAGAATTAATGCGCACATGAATGGTAATATTAGGAGGTGGAGGCTCCGTTGAAAACTGTGTTGTCCCGGGAAATAAAAAAACCGGGTATTGCAAAGAGAAGGTATAGATGCTGGCTGTATGGCCCTGGTCATTAAATGCTTTGGCTAATCTTTCATCGTAAGATGCTAAGCCGCCTCTGAGCGGATGAGCAGGGCCGATAATGATTATTTTCATTATATCCCGGCTTTTTCTTCTATTAAATAATGATTTCTATCTACAGTATTGCGTGAGATCAATTCGCCTAAAAATCCTGCTAGAAAAAGCTGGGTACCTATTACTAAAGAAATAAGGCCTACATAAAACAAAGGCCGTGATGTCATACTAAATACCGCAAAAAACAACTTGTCGATAAAGAGGTATATCCAGATACAAATACCGATAAAAAAAACAATAGTGCCCCACAGTCCAAAAATGTGCATTGGTTTTTTGCCGAACCTGCCAACAAATATAATGGAGGCTAGATCCAGAAATCCATTGATGAAACGGCTCCAGCCAAATTTTGTTACACCATATTTCCTGGGGCGGTGCTCTACTACTTTTTCAGTAATTTTTCTGAAGCCCGACCACTTTGCTAACAAAGGAATGTAACGATGCATTTCGCCATACACTTCAATATTCTTAACTACCTTTTTTTTGTATGCTTTTAGTCCGCAATTAAAATCATGTAATTTGATACCCGATACTTTACTGGCAGTTGCATTGAATAATTTTGACGGAAGGTTTTTGGTGATCGCGTTATCATAACGAACTTTTTTCCATCCGCTTACCAAGTCAAATCCTCCTTCTACAATTAATTTTCTTAGCTCAGGTATTTCATCAGGACTATCCTGCATATCTGCATCCATTGTAATTACAACATCACCCTGGGCTGCTTTGAAGCCTTCGTTTAATGCCGCGCTTTTTCCGTAATTGCGTTGAAATTTTATACCTTTTATGTGGCTGTTTTCTTTTCGTAATGCCTCTATCACTTTCCAGGATTCATCTGTGCTGCCATCGTCTACCATAATTACTTCATAAGAGTAACTATTTGCCTGCATTACAGATGCTATCCACGCCGCCAATTCGGGCAACGACTCATCTTCATTAAATAATGGTATTACGATTGATAGATCCATACGGTTATTTTTTTTTCAATTGAATAATAACTGCCGATGTTACGGTTGTTATTATCGTTCCTAAAACCAAATATAAGACGGTATTTATCGCCAACGTCATCGGCATATAAATTGATCTTAATCTTGCATTGTTTTCAGCTATTTCCGCAGGTGTATAATTAAAGCCCTGCCTGGTTAACTGATCATTGATAGCAAATTGAACTTCCCTGATCTGTGGATTGAATACATTTAAAAGGCATGTATATAGTACCATGAAAAAAGTCACTATGATAAATATCTTAAATCCTTCTGAAAAGTATTCGTTAAATTTTGTGGTGGCCATTGCCGTTTTACTAAATGATATCAACCCCCACAAAATACCTATTGTATAGACTGCGAAAATTATATATATATCCCGACTATTAACAGGTTGTTTCAATACATAAAAGAAAAATAGAGACAGGATGATCATTATTGATACGGTGATGAATCCTTTACGGCTTGCTGTTATCTTGTTCATCGTTAATTCAATTCAAGTTTACCGCCATGAAGAATGCCGATGACCTTACCTTTTAATTTTTTGCCGACAAAAGCCGAATTTTTTGATTTTGATTTTATCATTGATTCTTCAACAGTGAATTCAGTAGTTGTATCAAATAATGTAAGATTTGCTATTGCACCTTCTTTTATTTCAGGTATGGGCAATCCGAAAATTTTTCTTGGAGCGATCGTTAATTGTTCGACAACCAACGATGGGTTATCAGTTATTGATAGTATAGATCCGAATAAAGTTTCTAAACCTACCATACCGTTTTTTGCATATTCAAATTCACAGATCTTACTATCGGCATTTTGTGGAATATGGTGAGATGAGAAACAATCTATCGTACCTTTTTTAATGGCTTCTCTTAGCGCGAGCATATCTTCTTTTGTTCTTAAAGGAGGATTTACTTTTAAGTTCGTATCATAAGTAGATAGATCTTCATCACAAAAGAAAACATGGTAAGGCGTTACCGAGCAGGTAATTTTCAGGCCATCTGCTTTTGCCTTTGTAATAAGCTCAATACTTTTTTTTGTTGATACGCCCGTAAAATGAATTTTAGAACCGGTATATTTTACCAATTCAATATCGCGTGCTATCATTAATTCTTCAGCAATGGCGGGCTTTCCGGGCAATCCTAATTGTGTACTGACAATGCCTTCGTTCATTAAGCCATGCGGACTGATACTTTTATCATCAGGTAATTGAATCACTGTTCCGTCAAAAGCAAGCACATATTGCAGCGCTTTTAAAAGTATGCCTGGTTGTTGTATGCTGTTGTTCCCATCGCTAAAAGCAATGGCGCCTGATTGCTGCATGTCATACATTTCCGCTAATTCTTTTCCTTCAGTGTTTTTTGTAATGGCACCGATCGGATGAATGGTTACAGAAAGATCTTTTGATTTTTGTATAATATATTCTACCTGAGATTTGCTGTGAATGACTGGATTGGTATTGGGCATTACCATTACTTCTGTAAATCCGCCTGCAGCTGCAGCTTTTGCACCGGTTTCTAAAGTTTCCCGATGTTCATAACCAGGATCACAGAAATGAGAAAAAACGTCTATCCAGCCTATACTTATTGATAAATTTTTCGCTTCGATTATTTTGTCTGCCTTCTCGGTAATTGTATCTGCAATAGTGATAATAATTCCGTCCTTTATATAAATATCTTTTACATGCCCATTAAATGGAGAGGTGGAATTGACGATAGTAGCCTGTTTGATTAAAACCTTCATTAGGTTTAAAGAAAATTTGGTTGCGCTAAGTTAGCTTTTGTTTACGGATTATTAAAAAATCGATTTATACCGCCGTTTTGGAGCCATTTTTATTGGTACATTTAATTCTTAAAATATCTTATGCAACACAACAATGTTTTGGATGAATTTGATAACCCTGAAAAAATATATAGCACTTTTAAGGAACGCCTTTTTGCCCTATTTATCGATGGAATGATAGTAGCTTCTTTTACAATTCCGCTAGAAAGATTCAATTTGACAGAGTAGAAAAGTTCAGTCATTTTATTGATTTATGGGATAATTGGTATATTATATAAACCATTTTTTGAGTGGAAATATGGTGCAACACCGGGGAAAATGGCCTTGAAGCTGGTTGTAGTAGATACAAAATTTAAAAACATCGACATCAAAGAGGCGTTGTTTAGAAATATATTTGGTATCATGACCAAGTTATTTACCATTGCGTCAACCCTGTATTTTTTTAATCTGATTCAGTTTAGCACTGTATCAACAATGAAAGAATATGGAAAATTTAGTAGAAATTATATCAGTACATCGCAGATCTTTGCCATTTACGGAGTAATAATAATAGTCGATATGATATTTTTATTGACCGATCCTAAAAAAAGAGCGTTACATGATCGGATAGGAGGGACTATTGTTATAAAAAAATAGGATAATTGCTTTCTTAGGCTCAACGATCATTCAAACTCAATGTCAATATCGTATTTAGCCAATAAACCTGCCAGTTCCAAATAGGAGAATTTCGCCTTTTTTATTTTATTTATTTCGGGGTCGAGCGCATAATTTTTTGCTGTGCGAAAATCTGCTTTTTCTAAAATAGTCCGCATAAAACTGGCGCCAGAAAGATCACAATTAGTAAAAGCCGCCATAGTGAGATCTGTTTCTGCAAAATCAACTTCTTTTAATGAGCAATCAATAAAATTTGTTTTCTTCATTTTCTTTTGGAAAAAGGAAGAGTAATCAAGGTGGCAATTTTTAAAAGATACCGCAAATAAAAAATTAGCACATTTGCTAAAATCAATGCCTACCAGTTTACAATCTATGAAGGTGATATTTTTTATGCCCGTATTGTTCAGTATAGCCAATGAAAAATTACAATTTTTAAAAGAGCAATCCATAAAATCATTATTGCTTAGGTCGCATTTTGTGAAATCGCAATTGGTAAAGGAACATTTCTCAAATTCGCGGCCCGATAGCCTCTTTTCCGAATAATCTATATTGTCGAATTGCTTGTTTTCGTGAAGTAGTGTATCCATGGTCGTTGTGTAATATGGTAATTTTTGCTCTTGCAAGCAAAAATGAAGGAATTAAAATAAATTTCGGGAAAAGTGTTTGAATTCCAAATTTTCGCTCATCTTTGCGACCGCGGAAGGGAATACCTTAAAAAGTAAGTCCCTCCGTAGAAACGGAAGGACTTTAACGATTGCTTGCTATATGAAATTCTTAAGTTTTTATTAAGGCTGATTCACAGCTTATTTTTATATTAGGTTTTAAAACCTGTTCTAACGATTGATTGTTCTTTAACGATTGCCTGCTGTATGTCTTTTGTTCCTTTCTTCTTCAAAGATAAATGCTAATTATTTCCCTTTACAACCAAGTTCAACGTCTTTTAATTAAGTTAAACCAGTTAATATTTTGTTTAAGGCATTGATATTGTTGACTTTGGCCAAATATTATTAATGATATCCAAGCAAACTTGTGTGTATGTATTCATTTTAGAGAAGATGACAAATGGAGCTTTAGGTTTTGTAACTGAGAAAGAGGATATACTTAAAAAAGTAAGTCCCTCTGTAGAAACAGAAGGACTTTAACGATTGCTTGCTATATGAAATTCTTAAATTTTTATTAAGGCTGATTCACAGCTTCTTGTTTGATACCTCAAAGATAAGCCGCTATTATTCCTGTTTATAACCAAGTTCAACGTCTTTTAATTAAGTCAAACTAGTTAATAATTTGTTTAAAGGCTTGATATTGTTGACTTTCGGCGTAAATTCTTAATGATACCCAACCTCTTTTACCCTTATTATTTAGTTTTAAAAATTGGTCAAAAAGACAATAAAAGTCTAAAAGTTTAAAATATTTAGTATTTTGCTAAAAATATTAGCTAATGAATAACGAATTAAAAATGCTGGATACAGTACAGGATAGCTTAAACCCAATACAGGTAATACATTACGGATCAATTACTGCCGGGTTTCCTTCGCCGGTTAAAAGCAGCGTTGAAGAAAATATCGACTTCAATCAATATTTGAGGCCCAATCCTATTTCGACCTATTCATTTCGTGTTTCCGGGGATTCAATGATTGAGGCTAATATTCCTGATAGGTCCTTATTGATAGTTGACAGGTCGATAGTTCCTGTAAATAATAATATTGTTGTGGCTGTTGTGAATGGAGATTTTACAGTTAAATATTTTATTAAAAACAGAAGTGGTATAAGGTTAATGCCCGCAAACGCTAAATACCAACCCATTCCAATAACAGACGACATGGAATTTAGTATTTGGGGAACTGTAACCAGAGTGATCATCGAAACATTAAAATTTTAGCCCCATCCCCTAGAGGAGAACTATATAAAAATAATTAGGTACGTTGAATAACTCCCCTTCAGGGGATGGGGGTATATTGCAGCAGTATGAGTCATTTTAATTTTAATGGAAAGATATATGCCGAAAATACATCGTTATTAGGCCCCGAAAACAGGGGTGTACGTTATGGAGACGGATTATTCGAAACGATGAAAATAAAAAATGGCAAGCTGCTATTTGAAGACGATCATTTTGCCCGCTTATGGAAAGGATTGAAAATTTTACAATTCAAGTTGCCTAAACATTTTTCTCCAGAAAATTTGCATGAGCAAATAATAGCATTGGCTACAAAAAATAATCATCTTACAAATGGCCGTGTAAGATTGAATGTAGTTAGAGGAGATGGAGGTTTATATGATGAGATAAATCATGCGCCCAATTATTTTATACAAACCTGGAAGCTTCCTGAAAGCAACGGCGATTTGAACAGCAATGGTTTGGTACTGGGTATTTATCCGGAAGCAAAAAAAGTATATGACATATTAAGTAACCTCAAACACAATAATTACCTGCCTTATGTAATGGCGGCGTTGCATGCAAAGAAAGAAAAGTGGAATGATGCAGTTATTTTGAATAGTGCTGATAGAATATGTGATACTACTATTGCAAATATTTTTATTATTAAAGATGCAATCATTTATACGCCATCTTTAACAGAGGCATGTGTAGCAGGTGTAATGAGAAATTACATTATTCGAAATAGCAAATCCTTTGGTTTCGATTTGATAGAAAAAGAGCTCACAGTAGAAGACCTGTTAGCAGCTGATGAAGTCTTTACTACCAATATCATCAGAAATATTCAATGGGTTCAATCGATCGATAATAAAACATACGATAACACTATCATTCAAAAGATCTGCGCTATTTTGTTGCCACCACTTTCCTGGTTATAATTTGATCCGCAACTGCAGGGCAGGATATAATTAAATTAACTGACTCCCCAGATATAAGAAAGTATCAATTGAAAAGCTCTTGTCATCCTGAGGCACGAAGGATCTAATCATCAATCAATCATTCTAGTAAGATAAGATGCTTCGTTCCTCAGCATGACAAAAGAGGGCTGAAATGCGATAACTGTTTGTATTTTGAAGAGTACTTTCTTATATCTGGGGAGTCAGTTAATTTAATTATTTAGTGATACCTGCGGTATTTCTACTAACAAAGATCTCCGGATACTCATTGAATTTTAAATTCGTTTTTGCGTACACTTTTAATAATTTATTTACAGCAAACCTGCCTCTTTCGCCCAGGTCAATCGAGTAGTTGTTTACATAAAGGTCAATATGTTTGCGCATTACGTCTTCACTCATTTCCTGCGCGTTCGTTCTTATATAATCTGTTAATGCAGGATAATTTGAAAAAGAGTATTCAATACTTTTTTTGATCAATGCATCTATTTTTTGTTGTATTGTAGGGTCGTATTCTCTGCGAATAACAATACCTCCTAACGGAATCGGATTTCCTGTTTCTTTTTCCCAGTAATCTCCTAGGTCAATGATCTTTTTTAAGCCTTTATCCTGATAAGTAAAACGATTTTCATGAATGATCACGCCGAGCCCTTTGTTGGCCAATACAAAATCTTCTATCTCATCATACCGCAGAAAAACTTTGTTGGTCGCGTTGGGATAGGCTAAAGTAAAAAGTAAATGAGCTGTGGTGTTTTGTCCGGGTATTGCAATTTTAGCATATTCCACATTCGTTTCAGCATCTGCTAATTTAGGATTAGCAATTAACAATGGCCCAACGCCTGTGCCTAATGCACTTCCACTATTGAGTGTAATATATCTGTCCAGCGCCAAAGGCAAAACACCGTAACTTAATTTAGTGATATCCAATTTGCCTTCTCTTGCCCAGTGGTTCAATGTTTGTACGTCTTCCAGTACAACCTCAAAATCAAATCCTTCCGTATCTATCTTTTTATTCACTAATGCATCAAAAATAAATGTATCGTTGGGACAAGGTGAAAATCCTAATGTTAGTTTCATTGTTTTATTTATTTATTGTTGAATTGCCGTTTAGCTATTTAACAATGTAATTGTTTTTTCTATCTCGTTATTCAAACTCGCTATGGCATCTTTTATTTTCCATTTACTCTTATCTCTTTCTCCAACGTAATTAGAAATACTTCTTAATTGTAAAAAAGATATTTTTTCCTGCAGACAAACATAATGTGATGCCGCACCTTCCATACTTTCAATAACAGGATCGTATGTTTTGATCAATTGCTGTTTTTGGGTATCACTATCACTTACTTTATTAACGGTAACGGCAGCTACTGAATCTGAAGAAAGTAATAAGTGTTTGTTGACCAACCAGCCATTCTCAAAAGGAAAATCATTGTCTGATGCAAAACCCAATTTAAAAATGGTAGAAAAAGCACCTTTTTCTTCAATTCCCAAGTCCCCAAAAGTATCTTGTTTTATCATGAACGTTTTGCCTAAGGGACTATCATTGGAGAAAGCACCTGCAATACCAGCCTGAATAACAGCATCATATCGTTTCTCTTGCAGTTTTCTTTGCAGGTTATAGATCGTTGCAGGGGCACCTACGCCTGTTACCAGCAGGTCTATAGTATTATGGTGACTGTTAAAAGGTTGAATTTCAAAACTTGTAGCGGCTATTAGTAAGATTTGCATAGTGCAAATTTCGTATTTATGCGGCATATTTTAGAATATACTATGCTACCTTTGCGAAAATTTCTGGTAAAGAATGGTTTATCTCACACGTGTAGAACATTTTAATGCAGCCCACAAACTTTTCAATCCTTCCTGGACGAAAGAGAAGAATGAAGAAGTTTTTGGCAAATGTGCTAATGAAAATTGGCACGGGCATAATTTTGAGTTATACGTAACTCTTAAAGGAGAACCAAACCCTGATACTGGTTTTGTGTTTGATGTGAAAAGATTGAGCATCATTATTAACAAACATGTGATCGATAAGCTGGATCATAAGAACCTGAACCTGGATGTAGATTTTATGAAAGATAAAATGTGTTCAAGTGAAAATTTAGTAATCGGTATCTGGAACGAATTAAAACCTCATTTACCGGAAGGCGTACAGCTTCATTCTTTAAAATTGTACGAAACCCCACGCATCTTTGTAGAATACTTCGGGAATTAGCATAAATTACAATACAGATCAGTCATTTAATTTTTACTTGATCAATGAAAGTAGCAGTATACAGAAAAGAACATTTTAATGCAGCGCACAGGTTAAACAATCCTGATTGGGATGAAACAACCAACCAGCAGGTATTTGGCAAATGCAATAACCCACATTTTCACGGACATAATTACGAGATCATTATAAAAATTGTTGGTGAAGTAGATCCTGCAACCGGTTATGTGATCGATTTGAAAGTATTAGGTGATCTGACAAAAAAATATGTATTAAATAAATTCGATCATAAAAATCTAAATGAGGATACTGAAGAATTTAAAAACCTAAATCCTTCGGCAGAAAATATTGCGATCGTTATTTATAATTTATTGAGAGATAAAATTGATCCTAAGTTTTATATGCAAATACGTTTGTATGAAACAGAAAGGAATTTTGTAGAATACCCTGTTTAAATAATGATAAATGGTAAATGGTTAACGCAAACCCTATTTTACTTCATTATCATTTACCATTTATCATTTACCATTAACAATTAAAATATGGCTTATAAGAAGATCGAACAGTACGACGAAAAAGTAACATCAGGATTGATGAAAACTTATAAAGAAAGTATTGCTTTATTAGGAGAAGATCCTGAAAGAGAAGGATTGATCAAAACGCCTGAACGTATCGCAAAAGCTATGCAGTTCATGACGCAGGGGTATGATCAAAATGCCAATGATATTTTAAATTCGGCTAAGTTTCATGAAGATGTTAGTGAAATGATCATTGTAAAAGATATTGAATTGTATAGCATGTGCGAGCATCATATGCTGCCGTTTTATGGTAAAGCCCACGTGGCATATATTTCTAATGGCTGGATAACAGGCTTAAGCAAAATTGCGAGAGTAGTAGATGTCTATAGTCGCAGGTTGCAGGTTCAGGAAAGATTAACGCATCAGATATTGACCTCTATTAAAGAATCGTTGAACCCTGTTGGCGTTGCTGTAGTAATTGAGGCATCGCATTTATGTATGATGATGCGTGGCGTGCAAAAGCAAAATTCTGTTACGACTACATCTGCCTTTGATGGAGAGTTTATGAAAAACACAACACGCAGTGAGTTTTTGAAACTGATCAGCGCTAAATTACACTAGTAATAAAAATTCTACTTTATCAATCCCTCTTTTTGAGGGATTTTTTGTTTTCTTTGCAGTCTCAATAAAAAATTAACGATGAAGCATGCTTATGTATTTCCCGGACAAGGAAGTCAATTTTCAGGAATGGGAAAAAATCTATACGATTCCAATTCAACAGCAAAAGAATTATTTGAACAGGCAAATGATATATTAGGCTTTCGCATTTCAGATACTATGTTCAGTGGAGCAGATGAAGACCTGAAACAAACGAACGTAACACAGCCGGCTGTTTTTTTACATTCGGTCATTGCTTTTAAAATTTTAGATAATATTAAGCCTGATATGGTAGCCGGGCATTCACTCGGCGAATTTTCTGCATTGGTTGCGAATAATACGTTGAGTTTTGTTGACGCATTAAAGCTTGTTTCGATAAGAGCAAAAGCTATGCAAAAAGCTTGTGAATTAAATCCTTCAACAATGGCGGCCGTGCTTGCATTAGATGATGCTATAGCAGAAAAGATATGTGCAGAAGTAACAGCAGAGACCGGGGAAGTAGTTGTTGCAGCAAATTATAATTGTCCGGGACAATTAGTAATCAGCGGATCGATTAAAGGGATAGAAATAGCTTGTGAAAAAATGAAAGCTGCCGGTGCAAAAAGAGCATTGGTATTGCCTGTAGGTGGGGCATTTCACTCACCGTTAATGTTACCTGCCAAAGAAGAGTTGGCTGCAGCGATTGAAGCAACAACTTTTAATAATCCTTCTTGTCCTGTTTATCAGAACGTAGTAGCGAAAGCTGTTACTGATGCAACACAGATAAAAAAGAACCTAATTGATCAGTTAACAGGTGCAGTCCGCTGGACACAAAGTGTACAAAGCATGATCACCGACGGCGCCAATCATTTTACCGAAGTTGGCCCGGGTAAAGTATTACAGGGATTAGTAATGAAGATAAATAAGGAAATGGTTGTTGATGGAGTGAATTAGATAATTGTCTGAATTGGGATTTATGGGATTAGTAGATTGATGGATTTGCGAAGGATAGCACAAATATTATTTATTATTCTTTGATCCAATAATCCCATAATCGGACGAATCCCAATTCAGACCAAATAAAAATGCCGGACAATTGCCCGGCATTTTTTATATCCAATATCAAATACTATAAAGTACTCAATACATTATTCATACTTCTAACAGCATCAGCGCTTTTACTGAAGGCTGCCTGTTCTTCTGCATTTAATTTAATATCTATGATCTTTTCCCAACCGTTTCTGCCGATGATAACAGGAACGCCCATACAGATATCTTTTTGTCCGTATTCGCCATCAAGCATAACAGAACAAGTGATCAATCTTTTTTCATTTCTTAAAATGCTTTCAACCATTTGCATACAAGCTGCACCTGGCGCATACCATGCAGATGTTCCGATCAAAGCAGTTAGTGTAGCACCACCAACCATTGTATCGGCGGCAACTTTCTTTAATGCATCAGTACTTAAAAAATTACTAACCGGAGAACCCTGGTAAGTAGCCAATCTTGTTAAAGGAATCATCGTTGTATCACCATGTCCGCCAACAACAAAACCTTGAATTTCGTTAGGTGAACAACCAATAGCCTGACTTAAATAATAATTAAAACGGCTGCTGTCCAATGCGCCGCCCATACCAATAATTCTGTTTTTAGAAACACCGCTTGATTTTAAAGCCAGGTAAGTCATCGTATCCATCGGGTTACTGATGATCACAAAGATGGCTTTAGGAGAATGCTTCAAAATGTTTTCTGTAACACCTTTTACAATACCTGCATTTATTCCGATCAATTCTTCTCTTGTCATACCCGGTTTGCGCGGCAAGCCGGAAGTGATCACTACAACATCACTGTTAGCAGTTTTAGCATAGTCGTTAGTACTGCCAACGATCTTTGTATCAAAACCTAATAAAGAGGCAGTCTGCATCATATCGATCGATTTGCCTTCAGCAAAACCTTCTCTGATATCCAACAAAACAAGTTCTTCGCAAAGCTCTTTACGAGCGATATTATCAGCACAGGTAGCACCTACGGCACCTGCACCTACAACAGTAACTTTCATGATAACTAACTTTTTTAAGTGTGGAATTTAAATTGCGCAGCAAAGGTAATAGTTTACCCTGTTAGGCAATAAGTAATCTGTAATTATTTCTTGTTGAATGCTTCCAGTATTTTAGGGATAGCTACATTTCCGGTAAACCCGGTAATATAATTACCTACCTTATCATACAAAAGAATCGTAGGAAAAAAATGAGGCCTTAATTTATTACCTAAATGATAGGCCCAATCTTGTCCTATTGTAAAATTAGGAAGAGAGTCTATACTGTAATCTTTATAAAATTGTTTGATATGTTCATACGGCATTGGAGATACCATTAAGACCTGCACATCTTTTAATTCTTTTTTATAGGCTAAAAACTCTTTTGTTTCTTTCTGGCAATGTTCACAATCCGGACTGAAAAAAACGAGCATGAAAGGATGGCCTCTTTTAACGACCTCTTTGTTGGTAACTATTACGCTATCGGGCGCTTTAGCTATTTCAAATGCAGGTATTGACGTGTACCTTAAAAAATTAAAAGAAGTATCTTCCTGTGCAAAAGATAATTGTGCTATACTAAGTATAAGAAGCGAAAGAATAAGTTTTTTCATAACTGTTTTTTGTAAAGCTAATTTTTTGTTTATGAATGGATTGTTAATGATTTACTATGTAAGTTTGACTGTTCAATAGTTGTAACCGCGTATGTTATAGTTGTCACTTTCTGCTTCTTACAGAATTTTCCCTACTTTTGCCACCCAAATATATACAATTAATAAATTATTATTATGGCAACAACAGCAGATATGCGTTCAGGGCTTATTATCAAGGTAGATGGCAACTTGTACAGTGTGATTGAATTCGGACAAAATAAGACAGCAAGGGCTGCGGCAAAAGTATGGGCTAAATTAAAAGGGGTAGACAATAACCGTACGATAGAATTGACGTGGAACAGCGGTGAGGTTATCTTTCCGGTGCGCGTTGAAAAAAAGCCTTACCAGTTCTTATATAAAGATGATAGCGGATATAACTTCATGGATAATGAAACTTTTGAGCAAATAGTGGTACAGGAAGGAATGATCGATGCTCCTAAATTCTTAAAAGACGGACAAGAAGTATCCGTATCAATTAATGGCGAAACAGACCTGCCAATGAGTGTAGAGCTGCCAGATAAATTGGTTTTAAGGGTGACTTACAGCGAACCCGGAGCAAAAGGTGATACTGCAACAAGAACATTAAAACCAGCCACTGTTGAAACAGGCGCAACGATCAACGTTCCGTTATTTGTAAATGAAGGGGATTTGATCCGTATAACGGCAAAATCAGGTGAGTACGTTGAAAGGGTAAAAGAGTAATTTTTATAAATAATTTATAGCAAAAAGGGTCAAATTGTAGAATTTGACCCTTTTGTTTTTTGTCGGTTTTTGGTAGCTTTTTGATGATTTTTTGCCCGTTTTTAGTGCTTTTTAAGCAATTTTAAGCAATTTTATTTATTTATTTATTTTGAAAGATTTGCAATTTTGGTAAATCATTGCCTATCTTAGCAGCCCGAAAAACATCTAAAACTTACCATGGACATTAAACAAATTCAGGAGCTGGTTAAGCTCATCAATAAAAGTAACATCGGAGAATTAACGATTGAAGAAGAAGGAACAAAGATCACCATTAAACAAAAGAAAGAGCCATCACAAACAATAGTGTCTTCAGTACCGGTTAACTCAGCTCCGGTTCAGCAACAAGCGGCTCTTGCTGCTCCGGCAACACCAACGGCTCCAGTAGCATTAAAAGAAGATCACCTTATTGCAGTAAGAAGTCCGATGATCGGAACATTCTACCGCCAATCAGGCCCGGGCAAACCAATATTTGTAAATGTTGGCGATGAGATTGAAGTAGGTAAAGTGGTTTGCATCATCGAAGCCATGAAACTTTTCAACGAGATCGAAAGTGAAGTAAAAGGTAAAATTGTAAAGGTATTGGTAGAAGATGCCAGCCCGGTAGAATTTGATCAGCCTTTGTTCCTGGTTGACCCTTCATAAATTTTAGTGGTAAAAAGTAAAAAGTAAAAATTCAAAACCAGCAAGGCTGACTTTACTGAATTATTAATTTTTAATTATTAATTTTTAATTAATTACTGTGTTTAAAAAGATATTGATTGCTAACAGAGGAGAGATCGCACTCCGTATAATACGTACTTGTAGAGAAATGGGTATTAAAACGGTAGCTGTTTATTCTACTGCAGATAAAGATAGTTTACACGTAAAATTTGCAGACGAAGCGGTTTGTATTGGCAAGCCAAGTAGTGCAGATTCTTACCTAAATATTCCTCATATCATGGCAGCTGCGGAAATCACCAATGCAGATGCTATTCATCCCGGTTATGGTTTTTTGGCTGAGAATTCAAAGTTTGCACAAATATGCAGCGATCACGGAATTAAATTTATCGGGCCAACACCTGATATGATCAATTCGATGGGAGATAAGATCACCGCTAAAGAAACGATGATCAAAGCAGGTGTACCGGTTGTTCCGGGCAGTGGCGGATTATTGGAAAGTGTTGAACAGGCAAAACAATTAGCAAAAGAAAAAGTAGGGTATCCGGTTATATTAAAAGCAACTGCTGGTGGTGGTGGTAAGGGAATGCGCGTTGTATGGAACGAAAGTGAGATGGAAAAAGCTTTTGAAAATGCCAAGACCGAAGCTGCTGCCTCCTTTAAAAATGATGGTATCTACATGGAAAAATTTGTAGAAGAACCACGTCACATAGAAATACAGATTGCAGGAGATCAATTTGGCAATGTTTGTCATTTGAGTGAAAGAGATTGTTCTATTCAACGTCGTCACCAAAAGCTGGTAGAGGAATCTCCATCACCTTTTATGACACCAGAATTGAGAGAGGCAATGGGTAATGCAGCGATCAAAGCAGCTTCTGCTATTAATTACGAAAGCGTTGGTACCATTGAGTTTCTGGTAGATAAAAACCGCAACTTCTATTTCATGGAAATGAATACGCGTATACAGGTAGAACACTGCGTAACAGAAGAGGTTGTGAATTATGACCTGATAAAAGAACAAATAAAAATTGCAGCCGGACATAAAATAAGCGGTAAAAATTATTATCCTCAAATGCATGCGATCGAGTGTCGTATCAATGCAGAAGATCCGTATAATGATTTTCGTCCGAGCCCGGGCAGGATCACCGTATTGAATACTCCAGGCGGACATGGTGTTCGTGTTGATAGCCACGTCTATGCCAGCTATGTTATTCCGCCATACTATGATAGTATGATCGGTAAATTAATTACTGTAGCACAGACAAGAGAAGAAGCGATTGATACGATGTACCGTGCGTTAAGTGAGTATGTCATCGAAGGTGTAAAAACAACGATCCCTTTTCACTTGCAATTAATGAAGAACGAAGATTTTCGTAAAGGGAATTTCACGACTAAATTCTTAGAGTCTTTCGAAATGAAACCACAGAAAGCGTAATAAAAAATATCTGATATAAAAATGCAACTCTTTTGGGTTGCATTTTTTTTGTCTGAACCGTTGATTGAAGTTGATTATTTTGATCGATTTGATTTTTGTCTGAATTGGGATTCGTCAGAATATTGGATTTCGGGATTTGTTATTTGGATTTTGTTTTCCTGATTAATTAAGTACTTTTATTAGAGAAAATGCGTTATCAACGTAATCATACAAATCAGATTCAATCAACGGTTCAGACAAAATTGCCATATGAAAAAAATAAAAATAATTGAAGTGCCTAGTGAAATTGGTGCAGGCACACGAGGAGCAAGTTTAGGTATCGATGCAATAAAAATTGCAGCATTTGATTTTATGAGTAACCTGTTCATTCATTTTCCTTCTGAAAAGATCGAGGTAGATAATAACCTTTTATTTGAGCCGGTTAAAACGCCATTTGCAAAACGTATTAGCGGTATGCTAGGCTTGTATGAAAGGGTAAGTAAATCAGTTTGTGACACGATGAAGTCCGGCGTTTTCCCCGTTATATTAAGCGGCGATCATAGTACAGCAGGCGGTACCATTGCCGGTATTAAAATGGCCAAACCTAAAAGTAAATTAGGGATCATCTGGATCGATGCACATGCAGATCTGCACACACCTTACACAACGCCCAGCGGGAATCTACATGGTATGCCGTTAGCCGCAGCCATGGCAGTTGATAACATAGAATGCAAGGTGCATGAGCCCGATGACAATACCATAAAATTATGGAACGATCTGAAAAACGTTGGTAAAATATCACCAAAGGTAACAGGGGAGAACATCGTATTGATCTCTTTGCGTGATTTTGAAAAAGAAGAAAAAGCTTTAATAGAAAAACACGGAATAAAAGTGATCACTACTGCCGAAGTAAGAAGAAGTGGTGCTGAAAGTGTTTACCGTAAAGCGGTAAGGTATTTATCGGCCTGCACGGATATTTATGTAAGCTTTGATGTGGATAGTCTGGATGCGGCCATCTCAAAAGGTACCGGCACGGCAGTGAAGAACGGTTTAAAAGAAAGGGAGCTGGAAGATATCATCAGCAAATTCATGCACAACAGTAAATTATGTTGCTTTGAAATAACAGAAGTGAATCCTACATTGGACAAGGAAAATTTAATGGCAGAGATCGCTTTTAATATCCTACAAAGAAGCATTAATACTTTAGCGATGAATTAGATTATCTAGTGGTCCTTTTCTGATAATTTAATTAATTAAACCAGGTATTTAATTTTCAATAAAAAACCGGAAAAGATTTTTCATCCTTTCCGGCATCCTTCAACCAGACCTATATTAAAACCAAAACCATTCGTTCGTTAATTTCTTATTATAATCCCATATCTATTTTCTTCTGACGCAAGCTATCTAAAGATGGATCTAAAACGATAGCCTGATCACACATTTTTTCTCCCCTGCTTTTTTCTCCCTTCTTCTGAAAACACATACCCGCCTGATATAAAGCCTTTGCATCAGTCCTGTCCATTTCAATTAACTTCTGGCAGTATTCTAAAGATTTGTCGTATAATTTTCTTGTATAGAATACCTGGGCCATATCTCTTATTAAGTCGGTATTGCCGGGTTTTGTTGCAATTACGCCTAATAATATCTTTTCTCCTTTATCAAAATCTCCTGTGTACAAATAAACAAAACCAATATTTTCATTAAAGTCACTTGTTTGAGCATAGCCCATATCCTGTGCTTTTAAGAAGCTTGCCAATGCATCTTTATAATCATCATTGCCATAATAAATAAGTCCTAATTCGTACACCCATCTGCTGTTTTGAGTAGTATCATTTTGTATCGCAGCTTTGTAGTAATTGATAGCCTGCGGATATTCTTCCATATCCAGGTAACTTCTTGCCATGGCATAAAGAACTTGGACATCAGTTTGATTTTTTGTAAGAATATCATGAAACAAAGGAAGTGCGTTTCCATAATCTTCCTGTTCGTAATAACTCATTGCAATGATCCTTTCAGAATTTTCGCAATTGAGGCATTTTTTTGCAAATTTTATCGCCTTTTGAAATTGTCTGTAATCGTAATACAATTCAGATAATTGTTTGATAACAACTACATCTGTTGTATCCAGTTCGTAGGCTCTTATCAACGTAGCTTTCGCCACATCTGTTCTACGCATTTCAATATTTACCAATCCCTTTTGCTTATATGCATCCTTATAGTCAGGATACAATGCAATAGCACTATCAAAGTAATTTGAAGCTACTGAATAATGCTTAAGAGAATCTTGTACAACACCTTCCTGGAAATAGATAACAGCGCTATCCTTCTTTTCTATTGAAGTGGTGGCATTATTATTTTCAGAAAACACAGTTATTGATAATAACAGGTAGATCGAAGAAAGTAGATATTTTTTCATCGCAAACAGAGTTTAGTTTAAACCTACATTTTTAACAGAGCAATCGTTCTATTCTAAACGTGCGCAAATGAAAATTATTTTATGGCCGCGGGTGAGTTTTGAGAAAAAAATTACTTTTTAACGGAAGACCATACCACCTAAGGCAGGAAGGTGGATAACTAGTTCATAAAGTCCGGTATTTTCATCCAATAAATGACATTTTATGGCAGGATTAAAGACATCTCCCGTACCCCAATATTTAGCTTCATTACTATTAAATATTTCTGTCCAGCTGGATTTTCCGTAAACCTGTATTTTCCAGTCTAGTCTTACTACTGGCGTAACGTTCAGCACCACCAATATATCCTCTTCTTTGTTCAGCCCTTTTCTTTTATAAACAATAACGCCTTCCTGACGGTGATTGAGGTTTATCCATTCAAATCCGCCCACTTCAAATTGCAGCTCATATAATGCCGGCTGGGCAGTGTATAAATGATTTAGGTCCTTAACACATTCCTTCATCATTTTATGGCTATTGTGTTGCAATAAATGCCAATCCAATTCAGAATGATGGTTCCATTCTGATGTTTGTGCAAATTCATTGCCCATAAACAACAATTTGGCTCCCGGGTGCGTAAACATGTAAGTATATAACAAACGCAGGTTAGCAAATTTTTGCCATTCGTCACCCGGCATTTTGTAGATCATCGGACTTTTACCATGCACTACTTCATCATGACTAAGCGGTAGCATGAAATTTTCATCATAGTAATATACCATGCTGAAAGTAAATTTATCCTGGTGAAACTGGCGGAAATACGGATCCATTTTAAAATAGTTCAGCGTATCATGCATCCAGCCCATCATCCATTTCATGCCAAAGCCCATACCGCCTGCAAAGGTTGGCCTGGATATCGCCGGCCAATCTGTTGCTTCTTCAGCAATGGTTTGTACATCCGGGAAATCGCGGTAAATAGTTTCGTTTAAGTCCTTGATAAAAGCAATGGCTTCTATATTGCCGTTACCGCCATATTTGTTCGGTTCCCACTGGCCTTCTGTTCTTGAATAATCTAATTGTAAGATAGAGCTTACGGCATCTACCCTTATGCCATCGATATGGAATTTATCAAACCAGAACATGGCGCTGCTGATCAAAAAAGATTTTACTTCGCCTCTCTCGTAATTAAAAATATAACTGTTCCAATCGGGATGGTACCCTTTGCGCATATCTGCATATTCATAAGTATGCGTGCCATCAAACATAAACAACCCATGTGCATCATACGGAAAATGTGAAGGTACCCAATCGAGTATGATACCAATGCCTGCATTGTGAAACGCATCGATCATCGCCATAAAATCTTCCGGTGCACCAAAACGTGAAGTCGGTGCAAAAAAACCTGTACCCTGGTATCCCCAGCTGCCATCGAATGGATGTTCCATTACCGGCATTAATTCAACATGCGTAAACCCAAGATCTTTCACATAAGGAACTAATCTTTCTGTTATTTGCTGATAGGTATTGTATCGGTCCTCGTTGTGTTTATCCGGGCGCATCCAGCTGGCTAAATGGACCTCATACACACTCCAAGGCGAGTTGAGGGCGTTATTCTTTTTTCTTTTTGACATCCACTCCGTATCGTTCCAGTTGTATTGCATTTTCCAACTGATAGATGCTGTGGCGGGTTTCATTTCCCAAAAATTAGCAAAGGGGTCGCCTTTATCAATTTCAACGCCACCATACCCTTTGATAGCATATTTATAAGCATCGCCTTTTTTGAAGTTTGGAATGAAGCCTTCCCATATACCGGAATTGTCCATACGCACAAACAGGGGATGTGCATTTCTTTTCCAGTCATTAAAATTTCCTGTTACGGAAACTTCGGTTGCGTTGGGTGCCCATACGGCAAAGTAAAAACCTTTTATACCCAGGACTTCTATTTCGTGAGAGCCAAACAGATCGTACAATTTATAATTGGTACCGTTTTGATAATTCGTTATTTGCTGATCGCTAAATAACGAATAGTTCCAGACCGGACCGGCAGCATTAACGAAATGTATGTCTTCGTATTTTACAATAGCATCAGGTTTCTTTTCTTCCACAATTATATTTTTTGCTGAATCATTATCATTACCTGTTACCATTAGAGCATTATTTTTTTATTGACTGACTATCGAAAGAATACATACGGTTGATCGCCGCCAATATTATATTACAAATCCATTAGGGATAATCGCTCCTTTTTTAATTACTACGATACCATCTTTAACGGTGTACAAAGGATGATCTGATTTGTCCAGGTGTTCACCGCCATTGATGCGTACATCATTTCCTATCCTGCAATTTTTATCTACGATCACATTCTTTATATAACAACGTTCGCCAATACCGATCTTAGGGATACCTTGGTGTTCAGCGTGTTGAATTTCAGCCAGTGTTTCATAATAATCACTACCCATGATATAACTGCTTACAACTGTAGTGCCGTTACCTATTCTTGTGCGGATACCTACTACACTATTTTCAACTCTTGACGCATGAATGATACACCCTTCAGCGATCAAAGTACGTTCTAATGTTGTACCGCTGATCTTTGCAGGTGGCAACATACGGGCCCTTGTATATACAGTTTTTTCGTTGTTGAATAAATTGAAATGTGGAATATCCATTGTTAAAGCAAGGTTGGCTTCAAAGAAAGAATGAATGTTTCCGATATCTGTCCAGTAACCATCGTATTGAAAACTAACCACTTTATATTTATTGATGCAAGAAGGAATGATCTCTTTACCAAAATCCGTAGCATCTTTATGCTCTTCCTGTAACAGATCGAATAATAATTTTCTGCTGAAAACATAAATACCCATTGACGCTAAATAGTTTCTTCCCATGCCTTGCATTATGTGGCCGGTATCACTTACCCATTCAGGTAATACTTCAGCTTTAGGCTTTTCTATAAAAGTGGTAATGTCATTTTTATCATTTGTTTTCAAGATGCCAAACTCAGTTGCTTCTCTTCCTGTAACGGGAATAGTAGCGATGGTCAGGTCTGCACCTTGTGCCAGGTGATTATCGATCATAGCAGAAAAATCCATCTGATATAATTGATCACCCGAAAGTATCAACACATAATCATATTCATAAGAACCGATATGGCGTAGCGATTGACGTACCGCATCTGCTGTACCCTGAAACCAGGTTGGGTTATCGGGCGTTTGTTCTGCGGCCAGAATATCAACAAAGCCACTGCTAAACATACTGAACTGGTAAGTATTTTTAATATGCTTATTAAGCGAGGCAGAGTTAAACTGCGTCAATACCAATATACGGTTGATACCTGAATTGATACAGTTAGAAATAGGAATATCTACTAAACGATATTTGCCCGCTATAGGCACGGCTGGTTTACTTCTGCTGGCAGTAAGGGGATATAATCTGGAGCCTGCTCCACCGCCTAAAACAATCGAAATTACTGATTTGGTATTCATACAGTTGGTTAGTATTTTTTATTTATTAAAATGTTGTTATCATTTTTAGAGTGTAACGGTTATAGCGCAATCTTATTGTAAACTTTCGTATAATTCAACATATTTACTGGTACTGATCTCCCAGCTATTATCTATCTGCATCATTTTTCCCCTTACTTCGTCTAGGCGTTTTGGTTGTCCGTACAACTGCACGGCCCTGTGTATTGAATAAGTAATATCACCAACAGTAGCATCGTTAAAACGAATGCCATAGCCACTTCCATCAGGAGTACCGTAGTCAATCACGGTATCTCTTAACCCACCGGTACTTCTTACAATGGGCACAGTGCCATATCGCATCGCATATAATTGATTCAATCCACAAGGTTCAACCCTGCTTGGCATCAATAAAAAGTCTGCGCCGGCATACATCTGGTGACTTAATTTTTCATTGTAGCCGATCTTGGAATTATAATAACCCATCAGGCCACCTCTCATATCTTCCAATTGTCTTTCTACCCAGAAATCGCCACTTCCTAAAACAAGGAAATTCATTTTGCCCTGTATGTGGTAGATCGCATCGCTAATGGCGCGCGGTAAAAGATCAGCCCCTTTTTCATCAACCAATCTTCCTATAAAAACGATCAGTGGTTTATTGATATCCAAATTATATTCTTTACAAAGAATTTCTTTGTTGCTTAGCTTTCCTTCATCCACATCTTCAATGCCATATTTGGTTGCTATATATTTATCCAGTTCAGGATTCCATACCACATCATCAATACCATTTATGATGCCACTGCATTTTCCTTTTTCAAATTCAAACAAAGCTTCTAAACCGTTCGAGTTGAATTTAAGTTCTTCTAAATAACTCGGACTAACAGTTGTAACTTTTAATACACATTTAACTGCAGATGCCAATGGATTGATATTATTTTTCCAATCAAGCTTGCCCCAGTTATTGCTATCCCACGCTGGAAGATAACCAGCTTTATCCCAGCCCATCCAGCCCTGGTATTGTGCATTGTGAATAGTGAGTACGGTAGGTATTGTAGCCAGGTGTTTGTACGCGAAACAATTTTGCATCATAAAAGGAACTAGTCCTGCATGATGGTCATGAACGTGAACAACATCGGGCTGATGGTTCCATTTACTTAGCCAGTCTACTACTGCTATTTGAAAAGAAGTGAATCTTTCCACATCATCGCCGTAGCCATAAACTTTTTGTCTGTCTAATAAACCGTTGATATCTATAAGGTAAAGATCGAAGCCAAGAACATTCGTTTTTTCTTTGATGATGGTGTAGTTGATCCAGCTGCTGCCCATTCCAAAAGAGCCTTTGTGTACCACTTCAAATTCATGCTCATACAAAAAGGGCGTTTTATACATCGGCATCACCACCTTTGCCAAATGCCCCAATTCATTTTGATATTTGGGTAAAGCGCCTACCACATCTCCTAATCCACCTGCTTTTGCTACCGGGTAGCATTCAGCACTAACATGTATTATTTCCATCAAATTTGTTAATAATTAATCGGCATCAAATTAAGAAGGATTTCGTTACCAGCAAATTATGATTTGGATTTTTTTTGTCGTTCCCCAAATTAGTCTATTTTTAACCCTCTAAAAAAACGATTATGCCTGACCAAAAGCAAAGTACTCTCAATCCTGCCTCATCTCAAACAATACCTACTAATTATGGTGCTTTAAGTACTATCGTAATAGTATTCTTTTTTTGGGGATTTATAGCTGCATCCAATGGAATATTCATACCTTTTTGTAAAGCTCATTTTCATTTAACGCAATTTGAATCTCAATTAATTGACTTTACTTTTTATGGTGGCTATTTCATTGGGTCGTTAATATTATATTTTGCATCGCAAGGAAGTAAAGTTGATATTTTAAATAAGATCGGATACAAAAAAGGGATCATTGCCGGTTTGGTTATTTCGGCTGCGGGAGCATTATTGATGATCCCCGCTGTACATTCTGGATCATTTGGTTTTATATTGGCATCATTTTTTGTTATTGCCGTAGGCTTTTCATTACAACAAACGGCAGCACAGCCTTTCGTTGTAGCATTAGGAGCTCCTGAAAGTGGTACGCATCGTTTGAATTTTGCTGGGGGGATCAATAACCTTGGTGGCTTGATGGGACCGGTAATAGTCAGTGTACTATTATTTGGAACTGCCAGCGATGCTGTTGCAAAAACGGTAGAAATATCTTCGATCAATAATTTATATTATATACTTGCGGGATTATTTTTGGCTGTAGCGCTTTTCTTTGCCGTATCTAAACTCCCTGATGTAACGGATCACGAAAAAATTGAAGCGAGTCCTAAATCCAATGGCCCTTTGGTTATAATGATAATAGGATTTTTAACAATTTTAGCAGCACATTCCCTTGCTCAATTTACGGGCCTTACACAAGATAAATTTATATATGCTTCTTTATTTATCATACTTGGGGCATTGATATATTGTTTTTTAAAGAAAAAAGATAACCCTCATCAATGGGGCGCGATGCAATATCCACAGCTTATTTTAGGGATGCTTGCTATTTTTGTTTATGTTGGAACAGAAGTTACTATTCAAAGTAATTTAGGCGCTTTATTAAAATTAAAAGATTTTGGAGGTTTTGCGGAATCCGATATTAAACCTTATATCTCTTTGTACTGGGGAAGCTTAATGATAGGCCGTTGGACAGGAGCGGTCAGCGCATTCAGTTTATCAAAAAGCATGAAATATATTTTGACATTGATAGTTCCTTTTGTTGCTTTTGGATTGGTATTATTAGTCAATCATTTTACGGGCACAGATGTAAGCAACTTATATATTTACTCCATCTGTATTGGGATCATGATTATAGCAGTATTTATCGGGCAGGAAAAACCCGCTAAAACGTTGGCTATTTTTGGTGTACTTGGCGTAACCGCGATGTTAATTGGTTTACTGACTACGGGCCCTGTTGCAGTATTCGCGTTTGTTAGCGGTGGTTTGTGCTGCTCGATTATGTGGCCATCAATATTTGCATTATCCATTACAGGCCTGGGTAAATACACAAGCCAGGGATCATCTTTCTTGATCATGATGATCTTAGGCGGCTCTATATTACCACCTGTTCAGGGTACGATAGCCGATAATTATAATATCCACATTTCATATATAGTTCCGGTACTAGGGTTTGCATATTTAGCATTCTTTGCCTGGAAAGTTAGTGCTATATTGAAAAAACAGGGATATAATGTAAATAGCATTGGGCAAAGCAGCAGCCATTAATTTTGACAAAAAATATTTCTTCTAAAAATAATAATAATGAGTAAGTCATTGATCAAGCCATATGCTGTAGGAATTGATGTGGGTGGTACCACCACCAAATTTGGTATTGTAACACGGGATGGAAAAATTCTTGAGCAGGATCGTATACCAACGAATGCACACGAAGTAGTGGAAGACTTTATTGATGACTTGCACGACAAGTTAATGCCGATGATAAAAAGGGCCGGAGGTATTGATGCGATTGTCGGTATTGGTATGGGTGCTCCCAATGCAAATTATTACTCCGGCAATATTGAATATCCACCTAATTTAAAATGGAAAGGAATTATTCCGATTGCGGAGTTGATGCATAAAAAATTCGGCCTTTCAACAAAATTGACCAATGATGCAAATGCAGCAGCAGTGGGAGAGATGACCTACGGTGTAACAAAAGGGATCAAACATTTTATTACGATCACATTAGGTACGGGAGTGGGAAGCGGCATTGTGGTAGATGGCAAAATATTGCTGGGCCATGATGGTTTCGCGGGTGAATTAGGACATACGATCATTCGTCCGGGTGGTAGGTTGCATAAAAGTACTTTGATGCATGGTAGCCTGGAAGCATATGCTTCGGCTACAGGTGTGCGCGAGACAGCCATTGAATTACTGACCTTGCATCCTGAAAAAGAAAGCCTTTTAAGAGGGTATGCACTTAATAATATTACCAGCGAAACAGTATATGAATGTGCGATGCAAGGCGATACGATAGCTAACCAGATATTCGAATTCACGGGAGAGATATTAGGTGAATCTTTAGCCAACTTTATCATGTTTTCTTCACCGGAGGTTATTGTGTTGTTTGGTGGATTAACGAAAGCTGGCAACCTCTTATTAAATCCAACAAGAAAAGCAATGGAAGCTAATTTGCTGCCTATCTTTCAAAACAAAGTAAAGCTAATGTTCAGTGAATTGAAAGAAGCTGACGCAGCGATATTAGGAGCCAGTGCGCTTGTTTGGGATGTGTCGGAATATGATTAAGGATAGGTACTGATAAGTCAAAAGTAAAAACCAATAAGTAATAAAAATCCCGAATAACGCATTGCGTTTTTTCGGGATCTTTGTTGCAATTAATCTCTTTAACTTATTGGTTTTAACTTTTTACTTTTGACTTTGCTCTTCCATCCATTTATTTCTTCCCCAACCCTGTGTCACATGTTTTTCCGAATGGTAAGATGAACGAACTAATGGCCCGCTTTCAACATAATCAAATCCCATATTATAACCGATCTCTCTTAGTTCTTTAAATTCATCAGGATGTACAAAACGTTGTACCTGCAAATGTTTTTTGCTTGGTTGCAAATATTGCCCGATCGTGATCACATCAACATGGCTATCTCTTAAATTTTGCATCGTTTCGACCACTTCTTCTTTTGTTTCGCCCAAACCTAACATGATACCGCTTTTTGTGCGCATGCCACCTTGGTTTAAAATACGCAAGGTTTCCATACTGCGCCAATATTTCGCTTGTATACGAACCTGTTTGGTCAATCTTTCTACTGTTTCAATATTATGACTTACCACTTCCGGTGCTGCATCAATGATACGTTGGATGTTTTCTGCTTCTGCTTTAAAATCCGGTATCAATGTTTCCAATGTAGTTGCAGGATTTAAAGCCTTGATCGCTTTAATGGTGTTGTACCAAATAATTGAACCGCCATCTTTAATTTCATCTCTGTCAACGGAAGTAACAACAGCATGTTTTACTTTCATTAAATGAATAGCCTCTGCTACTCTTTGAGGTTCATCCCAATCAACAGGTTCAGGTCTGCCAGTTGCTACTGCGCAAAAACCACAGCTGCGGGTACAAATATTTCCTAAGATCATAAAAGTGGCGGTGCCTTCGCCCCAGCATTCGCCCATATTGGGACAATTGCCACTCTCGCAAATAGTATGCAGTTTATGAGTGTCTACTAAATTTCTTACGTGTTTATATTCTTCACCAATAGGTAACTTAACCCTGAGCCAGTTAGGCTTTTTAGGTCTTTGTTCCACCACTCCGTCTATAATAGGTAATTCAATCATTGACTATTGAAATTTTTTATTTGTGTGTTGTTATTTTACATTTTGTCACTTTCTCCGAAGGCCAAATAAAATGGCAGCATAGGCACTAAAAAAAAGTTGTTTGGGATCTGACCCAAAAAGAATAGGAACACTTTTAGTGTAATATTCGCCCGATAGACCTATTTCTAAAGCTGTTACGGTCCGGGTATAATGTCCATAATCAAATCGTACAGCAGCTTTTCCATACACACCCGGGGTTAAACTTAAATCATCCCAACCCTGAGCCAGTGATGGCCCACCTTCAAGAAAATCAGAACTATCTGTAACTAGTGTATTAAAAGAAACGTATTTATATGCAGCAACAGACTCATCATATACTTCATATTGATAGGGCCTGAGTATAGCCAGACTAAGTCCACCACCCACATTGCAAGTAATATTTACACCGTTTTTATTTGCTTTGTTTGCTAATAAAAATTGTTCCTGAACGCCCATTTTGGTATAGTAGAAGAAATTTTCTTTTCCAATAATTACCGGTGATGCAGATGGATCGTCAGGAGCCGGATTTGTTTGTTTTGTTTCTTTAGCGCTTTTTCGTTCTCCGATTTCTACTTGATACAGCAGGGATCTTTTTATTGATTTAGCCCTTCCTATATCCATAAAAATTCCATACCCGTCAGAGACAAGTTTTACCCCAAAATCTATTTGTTTAGGATAGGTGATAACACCTTCTTCCTCCTGCTTCATTAAGGAATCAATTCTTTCTTTTCTTCTTTCTTTTTTTAGTCCGGCTGATTTCATTCCGGATTCCTGCGCAAAACAAGGTAATGCGGCTATCACCAAACAGACCAAAAATATTTTACGCATAGTCACTTTTTACTTCAGTAAATTTATGCAAAAATACTACAATGACAGCAACCATTCTTTATGAGGGCAACCTACGTTGTAATGCCCTGCACCTGCAAAGCGGCACTACAATAGAAACCGATGCACCCACCGATAACAAAGGGAAAGGAGAGCGGTTTTCACCTACAGACCTTGTCTGCACTGCATTAGCTACTTGTATGATCACCACAATGGCCATAAAAACAGATGGTATGGGTCTAGAGCTAAAAGGAACAACTATTAATGTAAAAAAACATATGTTAAATGACCCAAGGATGATAGGAGCGATCGATGTGGAAATCAACTTTCCAGCAACTTTGATCCTGGAAGAAAAAGATAAGGTTATTTTAAAAAGAGTAGGGGATAATTGCCCGGTTGTAAAAAGTTTACATCCGGATTTAAAGGTCAATGCAGTCTACAATTTTGCTAGCTAACCATTAATTTATTGCCCACCGCGCATTCCAAACAACGCTTTTGATCACAATATTTATTCTTTAATTGAATCAATGCCTGTGAATCAAAAGCATTTTTATTTTCAATATATAATGCAGCGAATCCTTTTGTTATCTCATTCTTTTCTGCTGTAATTTCTTCCATCCATTTCAGGGCTTTGTCTTTGTATTGTTGTTCTTTGTGGTGTTGCCCATATGCAAAGAGGACTGGTATGATCGTATTGATCAGTATGTTATTGATCATTTGCGTGCCTAGATTTTTTTCTTTGAAAGCAGACGGTTCATCAAGCGTGTAATGATAGTGCCAGTAATCATTAGCGGTTACGTTTAATAATGACCGTACATCGCTTAATAAATAACTATCCCTTATTTGTCCGAATAGATGTGCGCTTTTATGAATGAGCATCGCTAATTGCGCCAAACGTATTGTAGGGAAATTTGATGGGCGCATGCGTAAAAAGTGAAGTGGTATTTCTATAGCAGCAAGCTTATATTTACTTTTAAAAAAAAGGAATTCTTTCTGAAGCATTTTTGGATAGGTCTCCGTAAAATTATTATTGAGCAATCCTGCCTGTCCGAATAACAATGCTTCTGTCTGATGAATTTGATTTTTATGTTTTGCCAGAATATTTATTGAGATTGACCTTGCTATTTTTTCAAACGCATCACTGTTTACTTTTATACCGAAATTTCTTGCTAATAACCACCAGAATGTTTCTTCCCAATGATTGTTATTGATTGTCAGATAGTCGAAAATGCGTTCAGCTTTATCTTGCAAACGCTCTGCCAGTAAACGTTCTTTCCATGAGTTCCAGAATAAGGGTTCAATTTGTTGTATGTTATTCTGACAAGCGATGAATGCATTTGTATCCATCAGCTCACGGTACTTTTTCAATAACAATTTAGAGACCTTACTTTGCAATTCAAGTGTAGGAAAAGGTAATTGCAGGTCGGCATCATCCTGCCAGACAACATGCAGTATTACGTTTTTATAATTTTTGTCACCACTATGTTTATGCTTTTTCCAATCGGAAGATAAAAGGTGAAGCTCTACGCTTCCAGCCCAAATAGTATTGCCGATCTTTATTTTGGCATCTAAAAAATCGGGTCCCTGATTCGTATTTAAAATTCCGGGTTTAATGATTTGAATTGATTCGTCTTCAATCGTGGCCAATTCATTCATATTAAAATAACGGAATTGCCAAATGTACTGGAGCAGGCGTTCATTCATAGGATAGGATATTTATACTAAAAATAAAAAGTAAAAACCAGAAAATGGTAAAAGATTTTTGCTTTTTTTTACTTTTGAATTTGACGAAGGCTTTGAATTACCCTGCTAACTGGCAATCCCATTACATTGTAAAAATCTCCGGTCACGGATTTAATACCTACCACACCGATCCATTCCTGAATGGCATAAGCGCCGGCCTTATCGTAAGGCTTGTATTTATCTATATAAAATTCAATTTGTTCTTTTGTTAATGGATGAAATGTTACTTCTGTTTTATCAGCAAAAGCAATTTCTTTACCGGCATGCAATATCACTACGCCTGTAATTACATGATGTTGTTTGCCTGCAAGGCGGGTTAAAATATCGATAGCGTCTTCTCTGCCTTTTGGTTTGCCGATAATTTCATTGCCCAATACCACGATCGTATCTGCAGCTAATATTGGGATAGTAATAAAATTAGATTGTTGTACTGCTAACGCTTTATTTCTTGCAATGTGCATGGCAATTTCATCTGTCGGTAAATCAGCAGGATAACTTTCGTTTGTTTCTTTTACAATAATATCAAATGAAACTTCTGCCCATTCCAGTAATTGTTTGCGGCGTGGAGATTGAGAAGCCAGTATGATCTTTGGTAGCATGCTTATTGATTGAATTAACTATATAATTTAAAGAACAGCATGGATAATATTCCGGCCAGCATTATGAATTTTATTGCGATACTTAGCTGGTGATAATCTGCCGTGTTTTGTGCCAGGTACAATTTTCGTATCACCCATAAAAGCGGCAATATGATGAATAAAAAACAATACATAGCGCTTGCCCACCAGCCAAATTGCAACACATAAAATTGTATGATGAACAAAACGCTGGTCAATACGATTATCCATACACCGACAAATACTTTAGATGCCGGTATACCCCAATCAATAGGCATGGTATTGCATTTATACTTTGCGTCCCCTTCAATATCTTCAATATCTTTTACTACTTCTCTTATGAGGGATATTATAAATGCAAAGCCGCCGTATAATACTGCCAGTTTATAAATATGATTAAGCGATAATTTGATATCCGTGCTCAGTTCAGGAAGTCTTGTGATCACAGTATTGGTAGCGAAATAAAGCACCAGTATTGTCCAGGCTGTTAGAACAGAGATAATGATATTGCCTGATAATAATTTTTTCTTGAATGTTGTTGAATAGAACCATAACAACAAAGTGCTGATAATATTGGCTATGAGAATGATCATTGAAGTTTTAATGGCAACATAAAAACTGATAGCAACGCCAATTGTGGTAATGATGAGATGCAATAAAATGGCTGCCCTACGATCGATGTTTTTTTCAATGATCATTTTTTTCGGTTTGTTAACCCTGTCGATATTGATATCGAAATAATCATTAATGATATAACCGCCTGCGGCGATACAAACGGAAGCTGCAACAATAAAGGGAAATAATGAACCGGTCAATTTATGCGGCAGTAAATAATAATCGGCGGGAAGTGATGGAACAATAATACAATAATAAAAAAGAGATTCAGTAAGGGCAATGAAGAAAAGATTGGGCCAGCGAATCAAACGAAAAAAAGCAGCTACTGATTTCATATTATACTTTCTGTCTCCAATTTACGCATAGAATATTTAATATTACGTAATTACCAGTGGCCGTTCAGTTTCAATACTTTTTCAATGACATCCCTACCACAGCCTTTACCACCTTCAAGTGGAGATATGTATTTGCAGATGTTTTTTATTTCGACCGCAGCATCAGCAGGGCAGCAGGGAAGGCCTACCAATTGCATGCATTCAAGGTCCGGGATATCATCACCCATGTATAATATTTCATCCCATTGTAGTTTGTGCTGAAATATATAAGCTTCGAGCGTTTCTTTTTTGTTGGATATGCCCAGGTACACTTCCTCAACACCCAATCTTACTAACCTGTCTTTCACCGCCAGGGAAACACCTCCCGAAATTACCACAACTTTGTACCCTTTTTTTACAGCTAGCTGCAATGCATAGCCGTCTTTGCTATTCATATTGCGCGCCATTTCGTTTCCACCTAATATCAATAAAATGTCACTGGCTAATACGCCATCAACATCAAAGACAAAAGTTTTTACAGATTTGAAAAGCGCGAGAATATTCAATGTGTTAGATTTTATTTCTGGTTATCTCTCCATTCATACACCCAAGTGCTCTGGATCATTTCAAGATGCCCTTCATTGCTTTGTTCTGAAGTACCTGAGAAATTAGGAATTTCCAATACCCATTTGTGGAGGTCAGTAAAACGTATCCGGTAGATCTTCCCTTCATTGAAATCGTCACCAAAACGCTCGTATAGTTTCATGGCTATATCTTCATAATCATTCCAATGTATTGGAGGTTCAAATTGCTTCATGCTGTTGTTGTGCTGTTTATTCTCCCAAAAATTGTGTCTGGTCAGGCAAAGTAACAATAATATCACCCGTACTGCCATGTTGTAAAACACACTGACAACTTAATCTTGAATTAAGTCTTGGACTGATCGCCCTGTCAATAAAATCTTCTTCTTTATCGCTTAGCTCTTCTAAATAATTATCACCTTTTTCTACATACACATGGCAGGTGCTGCAAGCACATACGCCACCACAGTTATGGTGAAGATTGATATCATTTTTAAGCGCCACTTCTAATATAGATTGCTCCGGCTCCTGGTTAGAAATGGTAACCGGTTCTAATCCCTTCTGCTCAAATTTAAACGTAATATTATACATACTTATACAAAGTTCGAACTGCAAACCTACTTTACTATTACCAATTACGGAAATCTAAAACATACTAACGGTTAGTACGAATGCTATCCGTCATTAGTTGATAGATGTTTTTCAGCTTTGGGTAATTCGCCAACAATGCGAGGTGTTTGTCGATGGTAGAAATATCGTTTCTTATGGCGGGGCCTGTTTGAACAGTAGCGGGAGAATGAGTATTTAGCCTACGCACAGTTTCGGTAATGATGGGTAGCAAGAGCTTAAAATCTACCTTTTCATTTTTACAAAATTCTTCCGTCAATGAAAATAAATGATTGGTAAAATTATTGGCGATGATAGCCGCAATATGCAGTTTTAGTCTTTCTTCATCATCGGCCTTACTAACAATCGGCGAGATCGTTAAAGCAAAATCCCGAATCAATTTTGTAGCATGGGCCGAATTTCCGTCGATCAATAATGGGATATCAACAAGATCAGGCATTTCTTTCCGCAGACTTTGTAAAGGATACAGTACCCCATAATTAGTAGAAATATTTTGTAAAACCTGTTTTGAAACGGAAGCCGCTGTATGAACAGCTAGTTTATCTCCCAGGTTGAACGGATTATCCCATGTATTTAACGAATCGTCATTTATAGCTATAATATATATATCAGCGGTTTTGTTAATAGCAGCATAATTGTCGGTATACTCACAATTAAATTCTGTTGCCAGCGTTTTAGCATTAGATAATTGCTTGCTGATAACCTGCAATAGCGTGTGGCCGCTTCGTTTTATTAATCGGGAAAAAATTGTGGCCACATTCCCCGAACCTATCATTACAACCCTCATAAATGTTACCTTTGCGAATTATGAAATTAAAGCAAAGTTTAGCAATTGCTTACATCAGAACAAAATTTAAAATATTGGCAACGATCTCAAAACGAAAAGCAGCAGAGGAAGCATTCACTTTATTTTGCACACCGCTCATCAAACCGATAAAAGAAATTCCACAACTTTTTAAAGAGGCAGAATCACTTCAGTTTGAATCTAATGGGTTAAAAGTACAAGGATACAGATGGAACCATCCTCAACAAAAGAAGGTGATGGTATTGCATGGCTTCTCTTCCGCTGCCTGTAAATTTGAGCGCTACATTGCTTCATTGATAGATAAAGGATACGAGGTATTGGCTTTCGACGCCCCAGCTCATGGCAATAGCGAAGGCAAAACAGTGAATGTGGTACAATACAGCGACATGGTAAAAAAAGCAATGAGCTTATATGGACCGATCGATAGTTTTATTGCACATTCTTTTGGAGGCCTGGCTATCAGCTTAACATTGGAAGTGATACCACACGACGAACATACAAAAGTGGTTTTTATTGCTCCGGCAACAGAAACTACCTCAGCAGTTAAAACGGCTTTTGAGATATTACAGCTACACAATTCCAAAGTAAAAGAGATATTTAATACTATCATTTACGAGTTAGGTGGTAAACCAACTGAATGGTATTCTATAAAAAGAGCGATGAAAAATATCAAAGCAAAAATTTTATGGATACATGATGAAGAGGATGATGTTACGCCAATAGCGGATGTGTTGAAAGTTAAAGAAGAGCACTATCCTAATATCGAATATATTTTCACAAAAGGCCTCGGACATAGAAAAATTTACAGGGATAATGCGGTTAGAAATGCCGTTATCAATTTCCTGTAATTCCCACTTTTCTTTTACCGCTACAGAATGAAAAATTTTGTTTTTTCAATTTTAAAGTAATATTGCAGTATCGTTGCATCCGTTATTTTGTCGATGGATATTGCTTTAAACTGCCATGTAATTTAATACAGTATTGCGTTTCGGGTGATTGTGTATCGTCATTAATCGGGCAATGTATCTTTATTAATTCCCAGTCAAGGTTCTAATTTGTGCTGATAAAAAACAATAAATGGCTAAAAATTTATTAATAGTAGAGTCCCCGGCAAAAGCAAAAACCATAGAAAAAATTCTTGGTCCCGACTTCGAAGTAAGAAGTTGTTATGGACATATCCGTGACCTGGAGAAGAATGATATGGGCGTGGACATGAATAATAATTTTCAACCAAAGTATATTGTACCTGCAGATAAAGAGAAAGTTGTAAAGGAATTAAAAAGTATGTCAAAAAAATCCGATGAGGTTTGGCTGGCATCGGATGAGGATCGTGAAGGAGAAAGTATCAGCTGGCATCTGGCTGAAGTATTAGGATTGGATCCAAAGACAACCAAAAGAATTGTATTCCATGAAATTACCAAACCCGCTATTGAAAAAGCAGTAAAGAATCCGCGCATTATCAATATGGACCTGGTAAACGCACAACAGGCACGCAGGGTGTTGGATAGAATAGTAGGTTTTGAATTGAGCCCCGTTCTATGGCGCAAGATCGGTATGAAAGGAGGATTAAGTGCAGGCCGCGTGCAAAGTGTTGCAGTTAAATTGATAGTAGAAAAAGAAAGAGAGATCAATCATTTTACTCCTGTAGGAAGTTTTAAGCTGGAAGCTTTTTTAGCGGCAACAGATCTTAATAACAGGTCTGTATCATTCAAAGCAGAAGGACATAAATACAACCAAATAGAACTTGCAGAGAAATTTCTGGAAAGTTGCAAGGGCGCTAAATATACCGTAAAAGATATTCAGGTAAAACCTGGTAAACGAACGCCAGCAGCACCTTTTACCACATCTACTTTACAACAGGAAGCAAGCCGTAAACTAGGATATGGTGTAAGCAAAACCATGTTGCTTGCGCAAAGATTGTATGAAAGCGGTAAGATAACCTATATGCGTACAGATAGCGTGAACCTTGGTGAAACAGCTATGGACGGCATCAAAGCAGAAATAAATAAAAGCTACGGCGATAAATATTTGCAGGTACGCAAATACAAAAACAAAAACGATAGCGCACAGGAAGCGCATGAAGCTATTCGGCCTACCTACATGGAAAATCATACGGCGAACGATCCTGAATTGGCCCGTTTGTACGAATTGATCTGGAAACGTACCATTGCCAGCCAGATGAGTGATGCGGAATTGGAGAAGACTACGGCAAAAATTAATATCAGTACCAATAACGAAGAATTATCAGCCAGCGGCGAAGTAATAAAATTTGACGGGTTCCTGAAAGTATACATGGAAGGAACGGATGATGAGGATAATGAAAATGAGAACGAAGGTGAAAGCCGTTTGCCTAATTTAACTGTTGGTCAATCATTGGATTTTAAACAAATGACGGCTACAGAAAGATTTACCAAACATTCTGCAAGATACACGGAAGCCTCACTGGTAAAGAAGATGGAAGAATTAGGTATCGGCAGGCCGAGTACTTATGCGCCAACCATCTCTACTATTATTAAAAGGACATACGTTGAGAAAAAAGACAAAGAAGGGGTTAAAAGAAATTTCCGCATCTTAAAATTAAAAGATGATACGATCCAGAAAATAACGGAGCAGGAAAATACCGGTGCAGAAAAATCAAAACTTTTTCCATCGGATCTTGGTTTAGTGGTAACGGATTTTTTAAGTCAGCATTTTACCAAAGTGATGGATTATTCTTTCACTGCCAATATCGAAAAGGAATTTGATGAGATAGCCGATGGTAAAATGGTGTGGAATAAAATGGTGGGTGATTTTTACACGCCATTTCATACAGGCGTTGAACATACATTAGAAACAGCAGAGAGAGCAGTAGGCGAACATATATTAGGAGCTGATCCTACAACAGGAAAGCAGATCATGGCAAGGATGGGCCGCTTTGGCCCGATGGTACAGATCGGCGCGCAACATGATGAAGAGAAACCTCGTTATGCCAAATTGAAAGCAACACAAAGTATTGAGACGATCACTTTGGAAGAAGCGATTGAATTATTCAAGTTGCCGCTAAGCCTGGGGGAATACGAAGGATTGGAGGTTTCTGTGAACATCGGCAGGTTTGGCCCATATGTAAAATGGGGCGAACAATTTATATCTATTCCAAAAGGAAGAGAAGCATCAGAAGTTGATCTGCATGAAGCGATAGAAATAATTACAGCCAAACAAATCGAAGATGCGCCAATTGGTTTTTATAATGAAAAGCCGATAACGAAAGGCAAAGGTAGATTTGGCCCGTTCATTAAATGGAACGATATGTTCATCAACATTCCACGTGCCTATAATTTTGATGCGTTGACACAACAGGATTGCAATGAGCTGATCGAAAAGAAAATAGAAAAAGAATCCAATCGTTATATCCAAGAATTTCCTGCCGAAAAAATATCAATTGAAAATGGCCGCTGGGGTCCTTTTATCAAGTATAATAAAAAGATGTTCAAAATTATTGCCGGTCCAAAGGGAAAATATACTGTTGAAGAATTAGCTGTGATCGATGTGGAAGAGATCAAGAAGATGATCATCCTGCAAGACCCAAAAGCTTTTTCGAAAAAAGCACCGGCTAAAAAATCTGCCACAAAAAAAGCTGCTCCTAAGAAAGCCGCCCCTAAAAAAGCAGCACCGAAGAAAAAATAATACAATGATAATTGGTTAATTGATAATGGATATTTGTTCAAAACAGGTGCTATCAATTGACCAATTATACATTTTCTGCATTCTCTTTTTGTTTTGTAAACTCAGACATCGCATCTTTTTTTCTCAGCATTTTCCAAAGTTGAATGACTGCCGTTAAAGCGAAGATGCTGCCAATGACCCAGTTTATATATTGTTGACTGCCGGCAATCTTTTCTGCTGCCCATCTTCCTCCAAAAATAAAAATACAATTGCCCAATAAAGTTCCTAACCCAATGCCGATTATATACGTATTGTATTGATTTTTCTCTTGTGACAATATTTTTTTATTCAATAAAACAGTACTCCATCCAAACCAAAAAGGAATTTGTACGGGATTGATCGAGCACATCAACATGCCAAGCAAAAAACGGGGTATGTTATTTTGCAGCAGTACATTTTTGGTTGAACCGTTGCTATTTACCGCACTATAAAAACTCCCGATCGCCAGTGCAATGATCATTACCAACGTGATCCATTCCATTAACTTCATCAGTTTTTCCTGTTTTCTCACCCAATCGATCCCTATCAATGATAGCCTCACGTAGATCATCTCAACCAACAAAGCCCCGATCGAAAATAAAATGGCGTTTTTTACGCTTTCTTCAATGCTGATTTGCATGGCCGCTACGTTTAGGGTGCCTAATGGCAATGCCCCTAAAAAGCTGATTATCATTCCCCAAAAAAATATCCTGATTAATTTCTGCATACTAACCACAAGAATAATACATTACAGCCTTTTACACAGTTATTTTACTGCTGATATCCTCAAAATAAGGTAGTTGTTCTCTAAATAGCTGCTAAAATGGCTGGTTTTAACAATTTCTATCAAGTTTCTGCTGTAAATATCTTGTTTTTTTGTATTTATTAAATATAATCCGCTATCTTTGCGCTCCGAAATTTATGGCTAAACAGGCACTGATCAAACAAGATGGAACAATTTTAGAAGCACTCAGCAATGCTATGTTCAAAGTAAAATTGGAAAATGGCCACGAAATATTGGCTACCATCTCTGGAAAAATGAGGATGCATTACATCAGGATATTGCCGGGAGATAAAGTGGGGGTTGAGATGAGTCCATATGATTTAACAAGGGGTAGAATTATTTTCAGATATAAATAGCAGGTTGCTATTAGTTATAAAAACAAAAATTAATAATCATGAAGGTTAAAGCTTCAATCAAGAAAAGAAGTGTGGATTGCAAGATCGTGAGAAGAAAGGGTGTATTGTATGTGATCAACAAAAAGAATCCTCGTTTTAAACAACGTCAGGGATAATCAAGTAGTTTATAATTTAAATTAACATAAGCATGGCTCGTATTGCCGGTATAGATTTACCAAAAAACAAAAGAGGCGAAATTGGACTTACCTACATATTTGGTATTGGTCGTTCAACTGCTCAGTACATTTTAACTAAAGCTAACATTAGCTTTGATAAAAAAGTAAATGAGTGGAATGATGATGAACAAACTGCTATTCGTAACGTAATAAACAATGAGTTTAAAACGGAAGGTGCTTTACGTAGTGAAGTACAAATGAATATCAAACGTTTGTTGGATATCGCTTGTTACCGTGGTTTGCGTCATCGTAAAGGTTTACCACTTCGTGGTCAGCGTACTCGTACTAACAGTCGTACTCGTAAGGGTAAACGTAAGACAGTTGCTGGTAAGAAGAAAGTAGCTAAGAAATAATTAACCGGTTAGCCAGTTGCAGCGATGCAGTTTGGCTAATTGTCTTAATATACGACTTAACAATTTCGAACAAACGCCGGATAGCTTTATAAGTCAGCAGGAGGGTTGGTTCGGTCCCGGGTAACCGAGAAATATTTTTTAAAGATTACCTATTTAATCAAATTATGGCAAAGGCACAAAGCGCTAAGGCGGCTTCAAAAAAGAGAGTAGTAAAAGTAGACACCTACGGAGACGCTCACGTTGTAGCAAGTTTCAACAACATCATTATCAGTTTAACGAACAAGCAAGGACAAGTTATTTCTTGGTCATCTGCTGGTAAAATGGGCTTTAAGGGTTCTAAAAAGAATACTCCTTATGCAGCTCAAATGGCAGCATCTGATGCAGCTAAAACAGCGATCGATGCAGGTTTAAAAAGAGTTGATGTATTTGTAAAAGGTCCTGGTTCAGGACGTGAAGGTGCTATCCGCGCTTTATCACAATCTGGAATCGAGATCGCAATGATCAAAGACGTTACGCCTTTACCACATAATGGTTGTCGTCCTCCAAAGAAAAGAAGAGTTTAAGCCCCCTGGCCCCCTAAAGGGGGTTCTGGAGTTTTTATAATATTTATTAATCGGGTGTAGTATTCATTTTAAGATTTTTTAATACTGCATCGTCACTAAAAAATCAACTACAATTATGGCAAGATATACAGGCCCAAAAACAAAGATCTCCAGGATTTTCGGAGAACCTATCACAGGTAACGGTAAATGGTTAACTAAAAACAGTAACCCTCCCGGCATGCACGGTGCAACCCGTAAACGTAAAACCTTAGGTGAATACGCTTTACAGTTACGCGAAAAACAAAAAGCAAAATATACTTATGGTTTGTTGGAAAAACAATTCCGCAAAACATTTGATGAAGCTGCTCGTCGTAAAGGTGTTACAGGTGAAAATCTGATCAAATTATTAGAAGCTCGTTTGGACAATACCGTTTTCCGTTTAGGGATCGCGATCAGCCGCCAGGCAGCGCGTCAGTTGGTTTCTCACAAACATATCACCGTTAATGGTGAAGTTGTGAATGTACCTTCTTACTCTTTAAAACCAGGAGATACAATTGGTCTTAAAAATAAGACAGCTGCTAACAGTGCTATCACTAGCAATGTTCGTGGTAAAAATCCGAAATTCAGCTGGATCGATTTCAATGAAACAGAATTGAAGGGTACTTTCATCGCTTATCCTGAAAGAGAAAGCGTTCCTGAAAATATCAAGGAACAGTTGATCGTGGAATTGTACTCTAAATAAGAGTTTCGATTAGGCATTTTAAATTAATAATTAATAATTTATAATTAATATGGGCATTTTAAATTTCGTAAAACCAGATAAGATAGTTCTTCAAAAAGCAAATGATTTTGAAGCACAGTTTGAATTTCGTCCGCTAGAACCAGGTTACGGTGTAACGATCGGTAACGCTCTACGCAGAGTATTGCTTAACTCTTTAGAAGGGTATGCGATCATCGGAATCAATATCGCTGGAGCAGATCACGAGTTTGCTACATTGAAAGGTGTTACAGAAGATGTTACAGAAATAATCCTGAACTTGAAACAAGTTCGTTTTAAATCTAAAGTTGAACATGAAATAGGCCTTGAAAAAATTACATTGTCTATTAAAAATAAGACTGAATTCACAGCAGGAATGATCGGTGAAGCTTCAAATTCTTTTGAAGTAATGAACCCTGAATTAATGATCTGTGTAATGGATAACAGCGCTAAAGTTGATATCGAGATCACAATAGGTAAGGGTCGTGGTTATGTGCCTGCAGAAGAAAACAAAGACAAAAGTTCTGTTTTTGGTTACATAGCTGTAGATGCTATTTATACTCCGATCAAAAACGTTAAGTACAGCATCGAAAATACGCGTGTTGAACAACGTACCGATTTTGAAAAATTGATCATGGAAGTTGTTACTGACGGAACGATTCATCCGGAAGAAGCAGTGAAACAAGCCAGCCGTATCTTGATACAGCACTTGATGATCATCACTGATGAGAACATTACTTTTGATACTAAAGAAGATAAAAAAGAAGACCTGGTTGACGAACAAACTTTACAATTGCGTAAAATGTTGAAAACACCGTTGGAAGATCTTGATTTATCTGTACGCGCGTTTAACTGTTTGAAAGCAGCTAAGATCAATTCATTAAGCGAACTGGTTCAATACGAACAGGAAGACCTGATGAAATTCAGAAACTTCGGTCAAAAATCTTTAAGTGAAATCGAACAGGTTTTACACGAAAGAGGATTAGGCTTCGGTATGGATAAGCAAATTAAAATTAGACGACGAATAAACCCCTCCGCCCCTAAAAGGGGAATTGGAGATTTTATAACATAAGTAGCATACAATTCCTGACACGGTGTATGTGAAAGCAAAAACAAAAAGTCATGCGTCACGGAGACAAACAGAACAATTTAAGCAGAACCGCTTCTCACAGAAAAGCGTTGTTAAGCAACCTAGCTATCCAGTTAATTACTTTCAAAAGAATTACAACTACGGTAGCTAAAGCAAAGGCTCTACGTACTTTTATAGAGCCCTTGATTACTAAAACTAAAAAGACTGAAACTGCAGCATCTATCATGCATAACCACCGTTTGGTATTTAGTTACCTGAACGATAAAGCTGCAGTGAAAGAATTGTTTACGGTTGTAGCTCCTAAAGTTGCTGGTCGCCCGGGTGGTTACACGCGCATCATCAAATTAGGCGCACGTATTGGTGATAACGCTGAAATCGCAATGATCGAATTAGTTGATTTCAACGAAATATACGGTAAAGGAATTTCTAAAGCTGCTGCTGAAGAACCTGTTAAAAAGACAAGACGTGCAGGTGGCGCTAAGAAAAAAGCTGAAACAGCTGATGCAACAACTGCTGAAGAAACAACTGCTGAGGTTGTTGAAAAACCAGCTAAGGTTGCCAAAGAAAAACCAGCAAAAAAATAATGACGAATTAATTTTAAATATAAGGCTCCGGTTCATTCGGAGCCTTTTTTTGAGACCTACCGAAAGGAAATGATCGTCTGCTCAAAATGTGAAAAAAATAATTGTATTATAATTGACCGAATTCTTTTCTTTGCAAAACTCTTTTATAAAAATGTCAGCAACTCCTTCCAAAAAACAAGCAATACTAATACTACAAGACGGAACTGTTTTTTACGGTAAAGCCTTTGGTAAAACAGGTACAACAACAGGCGAAATTTGTTTCAACACCGGCATGACGGGTTACCAGGAAGTATTTACTGATCCAAGTTATTATGGCCAGGTATTGATCATGAATAATGTTCATGTGGGTAACTATGGTGTAAAAGCTTCAGATGTTGAAAGCAACGGCGTAAAAGTAAAGGGCGTAATTGGAAGAAATTTGGAAGAACCTTATAGTCGTTATATGGCTGACGGCTCTTTACAACAATATTTCGAAGAACAAAATGTGATCGCGATTGATGATGTGGATACAAGAGCGTTGGTAGAGCACGTACGTGTGCAAGGCGCAATGAATTGTATCATATCATCTGATAATACGGATGTAGAAAAATTAAAAGCTGAGCTGGCTAAAGTGCCTTCAATGGCAGGGTTGGAATTAGCCTCTGTTGTATCAACCAAAGAAGCTTATTTTTTAGGAGATCCTGAAAGTAAAATACGAGTAGCGGTATTGGACTGTGGTGTAAAGAAAAATATTTTGAATTGTTTGGTTGAAAGAGGCGCCTATGTAAAAGTGCATAACGCAAAAACTTCTTTTAAAGAATTGCAGGAATTTAAACCGAATGGTTATTTCATCAGCAATGGCCCTGGCGATCCGGAACCAATTGATTTTGCTATCAAAACGGTGAAAGAAATTTTAGCTGCTGATATTCCTTTGTTCGGTATTTGTTTGGGACATCAGTTACTGGCATTGGCCAATGATATTCCTACATTTAAAATGCACCATGGCCATAGAGGATTGAATCATCCGGTAAAGAACCTGATCACGGGTAAAAGTGAGATTACTACACAGAATCATGGCTTTGGTGTAGATCCTAAAGCTGTAAGGGCGTCTAAAACGGTAGAGATAACCCATCTTAATCTCAATGACGAATCAATTGAAGGTATCCGCGTAAAAAACAAACCGGCATTCTCAGTTCAATACCATCCTGAAGCAACTCCCGGCCCACACGATAGCCGTTATTTGTTCGATGATTTTATTGAGATGATCAAAAAAAATAAAAAATAAAGGGTAGATAAGACCCAAAGGACAATAGTACAAAATCCCAAGACCTAAGTTTTGGGATTTTGTATTGTAGGATTTGGAATTTGCCTTTTGTTATTTGATATTTGGCCTATGAAAATAGCTATTATCAACGGTCCTAATTTGAATCTTCTTGGTACGAGAGAAGTAGATGTTTACGGTAATCAATCTTTTGATGCATATATGGAAACATTGAAAAAAAAGTTTCCCGGTATTGAGCTAAGTTATTTTCAAAGTAACATAGAAGGTGAAATGGTAAATGAAATACAAAGGGTAGGAGCTTCCGCTTACGATGGTATCGTTTTAAATCCTGCAGCCTATACACATACTTCTGTAGCCATTGGAGATGCGATAGCATCCATTAAAACGCCTGTAATAGAAGTGCATATATCCAATATCTTTGGCAGGGAAGAATTCCGAAAACTTTCTCATGTATCGGGCAAAAGCGTAGGCGTGATCTCCGGACTCGGATTAAAAGGCTATGCGTTGGCAATCTCTTATTTTACTACAAAGTAATTACCCTTACATTTTCTTCTTTATAACTTGTTGTGCTGTAAAGTGGCGGCATCTTAAAAATAAAAAATCATAAAATAGGCTGAGAACAGTCTCTTTTATGATTTTAATCTTATTGTGTTGTTCTAAGTAAACTTAGAAACCACAGATCTCAGTATATCTTAGTGAGCTATTTTATCGTTAGCTTTAATTGTAGGCACAACTATTAAAGCTATCAATAATGCAACGCCACCAACAACTGCACCACCGCTAAGGCCAGTAGATTGAGTATTGTTAAGATCTGCTGCAAATGATGATGCGCTAGTTAATGCTAAAACTAATGTAGCTGCTGAAACTTTTAATAAACCTTTCATGTTTTTTATTTTAAATTTTGATAGATGATTTTGAACCTATAATTGCAATAATAAAGCCAAGGGAAAATTAGGTGTCAAATTGATTAGGTATAGTGTATTTTCTTAATGTAATTAATTTTTCGAGCGTATATCGGAACATATAGGTAGAGGTAAAAAAAAATATCTTAATTATTCAAAATTGGCTATTCAATCTATTTTTTGAATTTTCGACTTTGATATCTAAGCTGTTTTTATTTCTTTAACATATATCAATATTGTTTAATTCGGACAAATTGTCGTAAATTAATTTTCTGAAAATTTTATTTTTTCAATTTTTTTATGTATATTTTATATAAAATTTATACTGACTGACATAAAGGAGGCTTTTATCGGGTTTTGTGTCAGTTAAATTGACTAAAAGGATAATTGACTGAGGGAATTAGAGAGTTTGGCATGCCAATGTATTGGTTGGCACGATGAGTTGGCGCAAAATAAATTATACCGGAAGATTTTACACGAGCATTTAGATGGAGATATAACTTCTTATGAAATACCTATTCATACTCGTATTCAAAGTAGCCCTGCAATTGTTTTTCTTTTGAAAAGCATCGTTCTTCTATTTGTAAATTACCATCGTAAGTATATTTCCATAAATAGTAGTTGCCGCTAACACCTTCTTCGGTGGCTATCATTTGTATTACCTGGCCCTGCTGATTATACTCAAACAGAAAGTCAGGGATAACTTTCTGCTTTACTAAATTATAGCGTACGATATCGGTCATCTTATTATTATCGTTATAATAATAATAGTAATGTTTTCCATAAACTGCTACTTCCTGTTCTTCGGTCACATTGCCTTTGTCGTCCTGCGTAAAATCAACTTCCATTGAATCTTTCTTATTTCTTATCAGCATCATCTTTACCGGCAATGATTTGTCATTATAAGTGTATTGACGAACCTCTAACAAAGAAGTAACATAATCGGCATCGCTCGAACGTGAAACAGATGTAATGGCTGTAATATTATTGATGCTATCGTACTGATAAACAATACTGGAGAAATTTGTTTCAGAACTATCTATGGTTTTTGTTAAGAGGCCTTTCTTGTCGAAATAAGAAGTTACGATAGACCTGCCTGTTGCAGGAGATTTTGTAAATGTTTCGATCTTCCGATAATCCTTGCTTATCTTTTTCTGACAAAAAAAACCTTCGCTTTCAGTTCCATCAGCTTCAAAGCTTTTTACATTTACGATTCTCTTTTTCTGATCTTCCAAAGCCTTTCTTTCTGTAATGACTTGTTTGGTGCCTAAAATATCTTTGTAATAATATTGTGCAACAGCACTGTAGTCAAATGCTGTTAATAGTATAGCTGCAACTAATAATTTCCTGATCATCGTATTTTATTTCGTTGTAAAATTACACCATTAAAGTATTGTATGGCACATAGTTATTAATAAGCTTTAAACATCTAACAATTCTTTATTATTTTTAACATAATTCACATTAACAGTATGCCAAATAAAACCTCCGAAGAATTTTTACGCCTGGTACAAATAATGAATGAACTGCGGGAAAAATGTCCCTGGGATAAGAAACAAACCATTCAAACGCTTCGCCAGCTAACGATTGAAGAAACGTATGAGCTGACGGATGCGATAACTGAGCATGATTGGAAAGGCATAAAAGAAGAATTAGGTGATATTTTATTACACATTGTTTTTTACGCTAAAATTGGTGCGGAAGAAAATAAGTTCACTTTAGAAGAAGTGATCAATGGTGTTTGCGAAAAATTGATCTACAGGCACCCGCATGTATATGGTGATGTAAAAGTGAATGATGAAGAAGATGTAAAACGCAACTGGGAAAAACTAAAGCTAAAGGAAGGGAAAAAGTCTGTGCTAAGTGGCGTACCAAAATCCTTGCCTTCAACAGTAAAAGCCATGCGTTTGCAGGAAAAAGCCAAACAGGTTGGGTTTGAGTGGGATAATAAGGACCAGGTCTGGGATAAGGTAAAAGAAGAACAGCAGGAATTAATGGAAGCGATTGCTTCGGGCAATAAAGATCATATGGAAGATGAATTGGGAGATGTGTTTTTTTCGCTGATCAATTATGCAAGATTTTTGGATATCGATGCAGAAAATGCACTGGAACGTACCAATAAAAAATTCATCAGCAGGTTCAATAAAATGGAAGAGGAAGCCGTAAGCATAGGAAAACCGCTACAGGACATGACTTTGGAAGAGATGGATGCTATTTGGAATAAAGTAAAAAAGCAACAGGCTAAATAGACTTTGATCGTTTTCTTGCGCTAACAAATGCATCGAATTCTTTTAAACTAAAACTGCTTAAGTTTTGTTCCTTAGTAACCATTGCTTTTTGCGCCATCAATACACCGTACCTGATATCATTAAAACCATCCGTAACATGCGCATCAGGGTCAATTGATATCAATACATTTTTATTCAGCGCGTAATCAATATGTTTCCAATCGATATCTAAGCGGCTGGGATGTGCATTCAGCTCGATGACTACATTATTGGCAGCGCAGGCATCAACAATTTTTTTATGGTCGACAGGATAGCCCTTACGACTTAATAATAACCTGCCGGTCAGGTGCCCTAAAATAGTCGTGTAAGGATTTTCAATGGCTTTTATCAGGCGAAGCATTGCTTTTTCTTCCGTCATTTTTAAATTACTGTGGATGGAAGCAATTACTAAATCGAATGTAGATAGGATGCTATTGCTATAATCAAGACTGCCATCGTTCAATATATCAGATTCGATGCTTTTGAATATTTTAAAAGTGGTAAACTTACTATTCAGCTCATCAATTTGTAGATGCTGCTGTTGAATACGTTCTTCGGTTAGACCGTTGGCATAAAAAGCACTTTTACTATGATCGCTGATCACTAAGTATTCAAAATCCTTTGCCATGGCTGCTTTTGCCATCTCTTCCAATGTGTTACTACCATCACTCCAGTTACTATGGCTATGGATAATACCCTTAATATCGGCCGGCTGTATCACATCGGGAATAGAAGCAGCCACTGCTGCGTCGATGATCGATACATTCTCTCTAAGAAAAGGTTCAATGTATTGAATAGCTACGCTATCAAATACTAATCGGTCAGTATTATCGGTAGCTGCATATTTTGCTGCAGGGTATCGCTGTTTAAAGGCAGTGATAAATTCTTCTGAACCCGTAGTATTGAATAAACGTTCAGTAAAAGATGCTTTATCTCCCGTATAAAAGCGAAGCTTTAATCCATTTGTTAGTTTAAACAGAATACTAGTTGCTGTCTCTTCCAATATTTCGGGTGGATTTGCACTTTGCATTTTCTGTTTTACCAATTCATTAGTGGCGGCCACTACAAATTCGATTTCACTGATGGTACTTTCTTGTCTTCTGTAAGCTCCTGTAACGTTAATAACTTCTGGAAAAAATATTTTTTCCAGGTAGCTTTTTATTTGCAAAAAGACCGTTTCTACCTGCTGAAATAAAAAGATCCCTTCGTTTCTAAAATAGAATTCTATGTTGTCCTGAATATTTATTTGCGTTTTTTCTCCAAAGCCTTTAAACAATTTTAACCTGTTTTCCTGACAAGCATATAATAATTCACCCACAGTTTCTATCTGCATTTCTTTCCAGATAGTAGCTATTTTTTTAGGGCCGATCCCTTTTATATTTAGCATTTCAATTACACCTGTCGGTGTTTTTTCTATCATCTCTTTCAATACGATTAACTCGCCTGTATCTAATAACTCTATTATTTTTTTTCCGGTAGATTCTCCGATGCCTTTAATTGCAAATAAAGTTTCTCTGGGTGTTTCGCTTAATTGTTGCGGAAGCTTCTCTATCGTGTAAGCCGCGATGGCATAGGATTTGGACTTGAAGCTATTCTCTCCGTGTATGTCCATTAATTTAGAAAGAAAGGAAAAATTATCTGCGATCTGTGAATTATCCATGCGTCAAAAATAATAAAGTGGAGGAGTTGGTACAAATAAAAAGTCCCAGCGGACGCCAGGACTTTGATATTTTTGCTTTTAAAAAAGCAGAAACTACTTCTTTTTAGGAGCAGCTTTCTTCTTAGGAGCAGCTTTCTTTTTAGGAGCAGCTTTCTTTGCAGCTTTTTTAGGAGCAGCTTTCTTAATTGCTTTTTTTGGAGCCGCTTTTTTCGCAGCTTTTTTTGCAGTTGCCATGTTTTTAAAATTTAAATGGTTAGTAAATAATACTTAAAAGTAAAAACAATTTTCGAACTACCAAAAAAATATTTTTTTTATGCGATTGCTTCAACTAAAACTTCCATCGGTTTGATAGAAATTACAGTCTTATCGTTTCTGCCTTTTTTGTATTCTACAACTCCATCGGTCAATGCAAACAAAGTAAAATCTTTACCACATCCAACATTTTTGCCGGGATGATAAACTGTTCCACGTTGACGAACGATGATGTTACCTGATATAGCAGGTTGACCACCATAAATTTTTACACCTAATCTTTTACTTTGCGAGTCGCGGCCATTTTTTACCGAGCCTTCACCTTTTTTGTGTGCCATTTTTCTAAGTTTTAAGTTTTAGGTTTTAAGTTTTAAGTTAAGCTGATGATGTATCAACTTATAACTTATGACTTATCACTTACAACTTTATTAAGCAATTGCTGTTACTTTAATGTGAGTGTACTGCGTACGATGTCCGTGTTTTTTACGGAAACCTTTTCTTCTTTTCATTTTAAAGGCAATTACTTTATCGCCTTGAATAAGGTCGGCAATTATTTCTGCCTTTACTACTGCTTTAACATCTTTCCCGGATAGAACTTTATCGCCAGCGTGAGTGAACAGAACTTCTGCAAACTCTACTTTGTCGCCTTGTTTACCTTCAAGATGTGGTACGTACAAGCTATCGCCTGCTTTTACCTTAAACTGTTGACCTGCTATTTTAACTACTGCTAACATATAACCCAAATTTAGGACGGCGAAGGTAAGGATTTTAATTAATAATTGATAATTAAAAATGAATAATTACTCAGAAATATCGGGGAGTATACCACTTACTATCATAGTGTTAACCGTATTTTGCAGGAATAGCTGCTGGTAGAGGGATCAAAATTATTGATATTCAGTTAAATAAGCGGGTTTTGGGTTTTACTTTTGGGTTTTGCCTTTTTACTTTTACTTATTATTATATTCGCTGTAAGTTATGCGTTATCTGCTTTTTCCGCTCAGGCTGCTTTACACTATATATGTAGCCGCTATGTTTGTAGCTTTTCTGCTTATTTCTTTCCCGATAGTAGTGGTAGCCTCATTTTTTGGTAAGATTAGGGGCGGCAACTTCATTTTTGCAGTTTGCAGACTTTGGACAGACATTCAACTGATATTATGTGGCGTTTTTCATCGGAATATATATGAAGTGCCGCATGATAATAGCAAACAATATGTTTTCGTTGTTAATCATATCTCCTACATGGATATTCCCATCATGCTCCAAGCTGTTCGCAAACAACATTTCAGAATTTTGGGCAAGGCGGAAATTAGCAAAGTGCCCTTATTCGGATTGATCTATAGAAATGTAGTGATACTTGTAGATAGAACCAGTACATCCAAAAGAGCAACAAGTGCAAAGCAATTAACATCAGTAATAAAAAAGGGGATATCCGTTTTGATCTGCCCTGAGGGAACTTTTAATGAAACACACCGGCCATTAAAAGAATTTTACGATGGCGCTTTTAAAATTGCGATCGAAACACAAACACCTGTTAAACCGATCTTGTTTTTGGATACCTACGATCTGTTGAATTATAATAGCATGTTATCCTTAACGCCGGGAAGATCAAGGGCTGTTTATTTGGATGAAATAAGTGTGGAAGGATTAACAGTAAAAGACACAAAAGCTTTAAAAGATAAAGTATATAAAATAATGGAAGAGCGATTGATCTTTTATAAAGCAAGCTGGATTCAAGGGTAAGTAAAAGTCAAAAATAAATAATAAAACCAAACACTATCTCCGCATCACCCCTTTAGGAGACGTGGGCAAATATGTTATACTGCGAAGTGATCATACCGTTGGCATTGCCAAAAACATACACCTATTCGGTGCCGGAGCATTTTGAAAAAAATGTACAGGCAGGTTGCAGGGTAGAAGTGATGTTAGGAAAAAATAAGCGCTATGCAGGTATCATAAAATCGATCGATACAATAGAACCTCCTTATGCAACCAAGCCAATTGTAAACGTGTTGGACGACGAACCGCTATTGTATCAGCAACAATTACAAATGTGGAACTGGATCAGTGAATACTATATGTGCAGCGAGGGTGAAGTAATGGCCGCCGCATTACCCACGCATTTTAAACTAAGCGGCGAAACAATTTTGTTGTACAATGAAGATTATGGAGATGATTTTTCTTCTTTTGATACCGAAGAGTATATGTTGGCGGAAGCATTGCTGATCAAAAAACAACTCAATATCGGCGAAGCGCAACAGGTGTTAGATATAAACAATGTTTATCCGGTGATAAAAAGGTTGATCGATAAAAAAGTGTGCCTGGTTTGGGAAGCATTGAGCGAAAGGTACCAAACTAAAAAAGAAAATTTTGTCTTGCTCAATCCGCAATACGACACAGAAGAGGCATTAGCTGGACTATTAAATGGCTGGAGTGGCGCACCCAAACAGATGGAATTGTTATTAAGCTACCTGCACCTGATAAAAACAGAAGGTGAAGTAACACAGCCTGCCTTATTAAAAAAATCAGGCGCAACTGCAGCTCAGTTAAAAGGGTTAGCGGATAAAAATATTGTGTTAATAGAAAAACGCAGTGTGGACAGAATTAAGACATTGCCCAAAGCAATGCAAACGAATTTTGACCTCAGCACAGCGCAACAAAAAGCATTCGAAGAAGTAAAAACAATATTTGCCGATAAAAGCGTTTGCCTGTTGCATGGTGTAACCAGCAGCGGCAAAACGCAGATCTACATTAAATTAATTGAAGAATATTATAAGCGGGGGAAACAGATTTTGTATTTGCTGCCTGAGATAGCTTTAACGGCACAAATGATCCGCAGACTGCAATTGCATTTTGGTGGAAACATTGCTATTTATCATTCCAAATTTAACAACAACGAACGTGTTGAATTATGGAACAAAATAAAAACAGGCGAAACAAGAATTGTTTTAGGAGCAAGAAGCGCCTTGTTTTTGCCCTTTAAAGAGTTAGGATTGATCGTTGTAGATGAAGAACACGATCCTTCCTTTAAACAGCAGGATCCTGCGCCAAGGTATAATGCCCGGGATACCGCGATCTATTATGCATCACTTTTTAAAGCAAAAGTTTTATTAGGAAGTGCCACCCCTTCTATCGAAACTTACTTTAATGCACAAAATGGCAAATACGGATTAGTTGAGCTGACTGAAAGATTTGGGGGAATTCATTTACCGATTATTGAGATTATCGATACCAGAAAAGTTGTACAGAAAGGAAAAGTGATGTTATCACCACAACTGAAAGAAGCGATCGAAAAAACGGTAGAGCATGGCAGACAGGTAATCCTTTTTCAAAACAGGCGTGGGTATTCTCCTTATATTATTTGCGGCACCTGTGGTTATTTACCTCAATGTATCAATTGCGATGTAACACTTACGTTACATAAATTTTCGAACAAGCTGCATTGTCATTATTGCGGCACCACTTATCCTAAACTAGTGGAATGCCCGGCATGCGGAACGGTTAACTGGTCGGAGAAAAATTTTGGTACAGAGAAGATCGAAGAAATGATCGAAGAAGAATTTCCGAAATTGAAAGTCGCAAGAATGGATGTGGATTCCGTGAGAGGAAAAACAGCGCATGACAATTTGATCAAATTGTTTGAACAGCAACGTATAGATATATTAGTTGGCACACAAATGGTGGTAAAAGGGTTGGACTTTGAGAAGGTTAGCCTGGTGGGAATTTTAGATGCGGATGGGTTATTAAGCTTTGCAGATTTCAGGGTGAATGAAAGAGCATTTCAATTAATGGAACAGGTAAGCGGACGGGCGGGAAGAAAAGATGAACAGGGGAAAGTATTGATCCAAGCATCGACGATTAATCATCCGGTATTGCAATTTGTGCAACAGCATGATTATAAAAAGATGTATGAATTTGAACTGGTAAACCGTAAAGAGTTTTTCTATCCGCCATACAGCAGGATGATCCATATCACGCTAAAACACAAAATAAAAGAAGTGGTGGATGAAGCGGCCGGCAAATTAGGACAAGCAATGCAAAAAGAATTGCAGAGCTTTATAGTTGGTCCGGCAGCACCTGTAGTAGGACGGATACGCAATCAGTATTTAATGGAATTATTAATAAAATTGCCTTTGGATAGTAAACAGATACAGCAGTATAAAAAAATAATTCGCCACCATTTTAATTTGTTGCTGACAGAGAAAAATTTTGCTTCAGTAACAATGATCGCGGATGTTGACAGCGTTTAGCTAATGATAAATGATTAATTGAAATGCAAGTACAGGAAAATATATCACTTAAGAAATTCAATACGTTTGGGATAGATGTACAGGCGAAATATTTCTCGGCGTTTGCTACTATTGAAGAATTACATGAATTGTTAGATCATAAACATTTTAAAAAATCTACCACGCTGATTTTAGGAGGTGGCAGTAATGTTTTATTTACTAAAAATTACAATGGGCTCGTTGTAAAAAATGAGTTAAAGGGAATTAAAAAAGTAAAAGAAGACGAGCATCACGTATATGTACAGGTTGGTGCCGGCGAAAATTGGCATCGGTTTGTATTGTACTGTATTGAAAATAATTTGGCAGGGGTAGAGAATCTTTCATTGATTCCCGGCAATGTCGGCGCATCGCCCATGCAAAATATTGGCGCATACGGCGTTGAGATAAAAGATGTGTTTTATTATTTGGACGCCTATCACCTGAAAGATAAAAAATTGCACACGTTCAGTTTGAACGATTGTGAATTGGGGTATCGCGACAGCATATTTAAAAGAAAGTATAAGGGTGAATTTGTAATAACGAATGTTACTTACCGGCTTAATAAACAACCTGATTTTAATATAAGTTATGGTGCGATAAAAGACGAGTTAGAAAAAATGTCAGTCCATGAGTTGAGTATAAAAGCGATTTCACAGGCAGTTATAAATATCCGCAGCAGCAAATTGCCTGATCCTGCGGCAATAGGTAATGCAGGAAGTTTTTTTAAGAACCCAACTATTCCGCGAATAGATTTTGATCTGTTAAAGAACAAATTCCCCAACATGATAGGATATGACGCGCCCAATTCCAATGTGAAAGTAGCTGCCGGTTGGCTCATTGAACAATGTGGCTGGAAAGGATACCGCAAAGGTGATGCCGGCTGTTATGATAAGCAGGCATTAGTGCTGGTCAATTATGGAGATGCCAAAGGGAAAGAAATATATAATTTAAGTGAGGAGATATTGAAAAGTGTGAAAGAAAAATTTAGTATTGTATTGGAAAGAGAAGTTAATATTTTTTAGAAAATAATAGAACGCAGCATATAAAATCTGCGTTCCATTAGATCGTTTAATTCAGATCACTCTCATCAAAACCTTCCTCGCTAAAAGATTGAGTGCCCATATTCAACATGCTGCCCATCAGATCCTTAAATTCAATTTTCCCATCCAATACTTTTTTGCTGATAAGCGAATGTGCTGCTAAGCCGTGTAAAACAAATTCCATCAATAGAGCGGTTTCTTTTTCATCGGCAGTTTTAAAATATTTTTTTACCAGAGAATGTAGGCCGTCTACTTTATACAATAATTGTATTTTATCGCTATCCTTGGTTTCAAAAAATGTATCTAAATGATTGCCGGAATCAAACCAGCGTGTGATCGCTTTGTATGGATTTTCTTCCGCTTCTTCTTTTCCTTTTCGGCTTCTCTTTTTTAATGAATCAGGATTAGGAAAGTACAAACCAAACTGTGTGCGAATTGCTTTCTCTAATAAATTAAAAGCAACCTGGTATGGGCCTTCCTGTTCGCCTTCGTATACCAATTCTATTTTTCCGGTGATTGACGGAATAATGCCGACCATATCACTTATCCAAACCTGTGTTTGTTTTTCATTGTTGATGATGGCCCTGCGTTCTGCAGCGCTTACTGCATTCTCGTAGGCGGCAATTGTAAGCCTGGCACTTACACCACTTTTTTTATCGACCAGTTCGCTTCCTCTCGCCTCAAAAGAAACCTGTTCGATTAATCTTTTTACGAGGTCACTTATTTTTACTCTTTTCAATTGGTCCTCATAAATATCAGCTTCCTGCTCGGTAATGGCTAATGACGTTTCGATCGATTTGGGATAATGCGTTAGTATCTGGCTCTCGATCCTGTCTTTTAATGGTGTAACGATGCTGCCCCTATTCGTATAATCTTCGGGATTAGCAGTAAATACAAACATAACGTCTAAGGGTAAACGCAATTTAAAACCCCGTATTTGCAGGTCACCTTCTTCCAAAATATTAAACAAAGAAACTTGTATCCTTGCTTGCAGATCGGGCAATTCGTTGATTACAAAAATGCTACGATTACTTCTTGGAATGATGCCGTAATGCAAAACCCTTTCATCTGCGAAGCTCAATTTTAAATTGGCGGCCTTGATAGGATCAATGTCTCCGATCAGATCGGCCACGCTAACATCAGGCGTAGCCAGCTTTTCACCGTACCGCTGACTGCGATGTAACCACGCAATAGGCGTACCGTCACCATGTTTTTCGATCAGGTCGATCGCATAACGTGAGATAGGCTGTAATGGATCGTCATTGATCTCACTGCCGGCGATCACCGGAATATATTCATCCAGTAATTGGATCATTTGTCTGGCCATACGCGTTTTTGCTTGTCCGCGTAAACCTAAAAACAAAATATTATGACGGGATAATAAAGCTCTTTCCGTATCAGGAATAACAGAATCCTCATATCCTAAAATACCGGGAAATGCGTTCTCTTTTACTTTGATCTTTTTAATAAGGTTATTACGGATTTCATCTTTGATGCTTGTCGTAACATAGCCGTTCTTCTTTAATTCGCCGAGTGTTTTTATTTTTGTACTATCCATCATTGTTTTTTTTGTGATCTTATTGTTGAATATCTTTTGTTATCTGTCTGAATTGGGATTCGTCAGATTAATTGGATTTTTGGATTGAAAAAATCCTGTTAATGCTCAAATTTGACGAATCCCAATTCAGACAATAATTTTAATAAACTGTTTTTCTTTTCCCACTTTCAAAGTCTTTAAATATAAATGAGCCTAATTTATCCAGTCCCGCAAAAAATGCTTTACCATTATTTGTTTCTGTGAATTCCGTTACAAATTTTTGCAGATACGGATCAGATGCGATCATAAATGTGGTGATCGGTATCTTTAATTTTTTGCATTGCGTTGCGAGGTTCATGCAGCGATTCAATATTTTTCTATCTACACCAAAACTATTTTTATAATAGCGGTTACCGACTTTTAAGCAGGTGGGTTTACCATCCGTTATCATAAATATTTGTTTGTTAGGATTTCTTCTCTTGCGTAAAATATCCATTGCTAATTCAAGTCCGGCAACAGTGTTGGTATGGTACGGGCCAACTTGTAAATAGGGTAGGTCTTTTACTTCAATGGTCCATGCATCGTTCCCAAAAACGACTATGTCTAATGTGTCTTTCGGGTATTTTGTTTTTATCAACTCGCTCAGCGCCATCGCAACTTTTTTTGCAGGCGTTATTCTGTCTTCTCCGTACAATATCATACTGTGCGAAATATCGATCATCAATACGGTCGATGTTTGACCTTTAAAATCTGTTTCCCTGATATCAAGATCATCTTCATGTAATGAAAAATTCTCTACCCCATGATTGATCTGTGCATTGCGTATAGAAGCGGTAAAATCAATTTGTTCTAACGTATCACCAAATTGGAATGGCCTTGTTTCGGGATTTATTTCATCTCCGCCCCCTGGTTTAAAGGTATTGTGATTGCCTTGCTTCGTTTTTTTTATTTTACCGAAGATCTCATCCAGGCTTTTTTTGCGAATACCCTGTTCCGTTTTCGGAGTGATTGTTATCTCGCCATTTTGTTTGTTTTCATCAATATATCCTTTGTCTTTAAGGTCTTCATAGAAATCACCCATACCGTATTGGTCATCGGTAAGGTTGTATTGTTTATCCAGCTCATTCATCCATTGCATGGCTTCGCCTACATCGCCATTGGTATAGGTTAGTATTTGGGTAAAAACATCCAGTAACTGCTCAAACTGAGATTTACTGTTCTGGCTGGGGTCATATTTTGAAAAATTGAAGCCTTTCATTGGTGAAAAATTTAGATAATTGATTGACTTATAACCGATTAAAAAAGAGCTTTTTTAATCGAGCCTAAAAAATCAATGGTGCAACACACAATTTACGTAATATTTAGGCTTGTAGTACTTATCGAAGAAGATTTTGTGTAGTAATTATTCGATAAATAAGCTTGTTTTAACGCTTTTAAAGCGTTGGTTAAGAACTTGTTATTATTTCTTTTAAAACAGCGCTATTCTTAACAATATATCTGTACCTTTGGAACGCTTAATGAAATAAATAAAACGATTGTTTGTATGAAGAAATGTCTACACTTCTCCTTGCTGCTTGCACTTTATTGTCTTTTATATTCTAACGCAAGTGCGCAATGTACACCTGTAGCGGTTACAAAAACTAATTCAAAAAAAGTGTATGCGCATTACATGCCTTGGTTTTTTGCACCGAGAAATCCTGGTAATGGAACAGGGTTTGGAACTGGGAATGCGACAGGAACATGGGGAAATCATTGGGTAACTGATGGTAGTGGTGGAAATCCAAATTCATTTAGTACTGTTACAGATTACACCGGAGCTTCTGTTCAAGTCCGTAATATTGATGCGCATTTTCATCCATTGATCGGGCCTTATGATGAAAGTGATCCAAACGTGTTAGAATATCATTTGCTATTAATGAAATTATCGGGGATAGATGGGGTAATAATTGATTGGTATGGTTTAAATGGCAATGGCGCTGCAGATGCCGGGCAAAACCAAGTAAACACAAGTGCCTTAGTTGGTCAAGTGAGTACTTACGGATTGAAATATGCTGTGATGATGGAAAGTGCATCAATGTCGTCAGGGGGGATGTCTTCTAATTTGAGTTGGGCATCAAGCAATTATTTTAACGATCCTAATTATATAAAATTGGGCGATATGCGTGGAACTGGTGCTGCTAATGCCAGCGCACCTTTGGTGCCTGTATTTGAGGCATATTCAAATGAAGGTAGTTGGGGTAATCTTACTAATACCAAAGCATTGTTGACGTTATACGGCCAGGCATATAATTCTATACCAAATCTTGCCGGCGGAACCTTTATGTGGCCTGATCCACAAGCTGGCCAAGGGATTACTAATGGTGTTCCCACTTGGTACAATGTTACTACTAGCTATTATTCAGGAAACGCTACAACAATTCATAATAATTCTCAAGAAAATGGAGTTACGTTAAATGATAATGTAGTATTAGGAACAGCCTATCCGGGTTTCTTTGATTTTTATAACGGAAATGCTAGCAGTTATAGTGATCCTAATGCTAGCTGTTGTGATGCTGATGGTATAATACCACGTAATTACAACGGTAGTACAATGACTACTACATTAAACTTGGCACAATCAAACAGCGGTGTAATAGATGGGGTACAACTTGCAACATGGAACGATTTTAGCGAAAGCACAGAAATTGAGCCTACGGTAGAATATGGTTTTCAAAGTTTGGTTGCCGTTCAACAATTTACAGGAGTACCATATACTGAAAAAGATTTGAGGTATGTGGATACGCTTTTTATGTTGAGACAGCAATATTCCACTAATAGTGCTATGCAAACTTTGCTCAATCAGGCCTCTTGTTATTTTGCACAGACAAACACAACTGCAGCGGAGTCTATTCTTTCATGCATTGTGAAAACATCATCTACAAGTTGCTCAGCTAACAGCGGACCTACTATTACAGGTGGCACAGCAAGTGTTACTGTTAATACTGCTTTGAATTACTCTATTACAGCTACTTCATCTAATGGAGGTGTAACAGGTTATGGCGCTACGGGATTGGTTCCCGGATTAAGTGTAAATACAAGTACAGGTGTTATTAGCGGTACACCAGTTAATGTTGGCATAGATACCGTTACCATTAGTGCGACAGATAGCAAAGGTACTACTACAGCAACTTTATATTTAACCATTAAGCAACCGACTTCTGAACAACCTTACCAGGGAAATATTGCAACTATTCCCGGTGTAATACAAGCTGAAAATTATGATTGGGGCGGACAGGGCGTAGCTTATAATGATAATGATGCTTCAGATAATGGTGCGGCAGCCGGATGTACGTTTAGAACCGGTGAAGGGGTAGATATAGAAAATTGTTCAGATGCAGGAGGAGGATATGATGTAGGCTGGACAAATGCAAATGAGTGGCTGAAATACACAGTGAATGTTACCACTGCTGGTATATATACCATGACAGGACGAGTGGCTACCGGTGGAGGTACTGCTACTACTAAATTTCATGTACTACTAAATAATGTAAATATCGGAACGATAACTGTTCCAAATACGGGTAGTTGGACAACCTTTCAGACAAGCGCCAATGTTACAACTCCTGCGCTTACTTCAGGTCAGCAAACACTGGAGATATTTGAAGATTCAGGCAACTACAATATCAACTATTTAACTTTTACACTCAATACGGTTTTGCCGCCAGTAATAACAAGTGGGACTACCGCCAGTGGTGTTGTAGGTACTGTATTTGGAGGTTATACAATAACAGCTACTAACGGGCCAACAAGCTATTCGATCGGCGGCACATTGCCAGCTGGTCTAAGTTTAAATACATCAACCGGTGCAATAAGTGGCACACCAACTGCGACAGGTACTTTTATAGATACAGTAAAAGCAACAAATACTGCAGGTACGGGAAAACAAGTATTGACATTTACGATCACTAATCCTCCGATACCGGTTGTAACCGGCGGTACAACAAGTGGAGTGATCGGCACTGCTTTTACATATCCAATATCAGCAACTAATAGTCTGACAAGTTACGGGGCTACCGGTTTACCTGGTGGATTAAGTGTCAGTACATCCACAGGTGTGATCAGTGGAACACCAACTGCAACTGGAAGTTTTCCTGTAACGATCTCCGCAACAAATGCGGGGGGGACCGGCAGTACAACCTTAACAATAACAATTACAAATCCGCCTAAGCCTGTAATAACAAGCGGAACTACCGCTAGCGGAACTGTATCCAGTGCATTTAGCTATACCATTACAGCAACGAATAGTCCGACAAGTTATTCAACAGGAGGGTCTTTACCAGTAGGCTTAAGTTTATCAGGTGCAGTAATTAGTGGAACACCAACAGTATCAGGTACATTTATCGATACTGTAAAAGCGACAAATGCCGGAGGAACAGGCACCCAGGTGTTAACTATTACAATAGCAGCATTGCCATCCTGTGGAACCTCGATGGTTGTAAATGCAACATCAACTCCTATCATTGATGGAACAGTAGATGCTGTGTGGTCAACTGCTCCCAAAAATACCATTGCACAAACAATTAGCGGAACAATACAAACGGGGTCTACCTGGCAGGCGATGTATGATAATACAAATTTGTATGTATTGGTTCAGGTAAAAGATGCTAATCTTAGTAATATAGGGACAAACGTATATGATCAGGATGGGGTAGAACTTTTCCTTTCAGGAAATAATAGTAAAGCAGGAGCATACACTGCAATGGATCACCAGTATCGTTTCAATTGGAACGAGCCGGCAACTATAGCGGATATATCAGGCAATACAGGAGCAACAACAGGAATCACTTATGCTATTCCGACAGCAACAGGTGGCTATACTTTAGAAGTGTCGATACCATGGACAACAATAGGCGGCCCAGCTCCGGTTAATGGCGGACAAATTGGATTTGACATTAATTTAAATGACCAACAAAATAATGCAGGAGCAAGAGAAGCTACGGCAGGTTGGCATGGAACTGCTACGGATGATTATATGAATACGGCTGATTTCGGAACGGTTAGTCTAACTATATGTAATGCGCCAACTCCTCCGGCGCCGGTAATAACAAGCAGTACAACGGCAAGTGGTGCGGTAGGAACAGCTTTTAGCGGATATACGATTACAGCGACAAACACACCAACCAGTTATTCAATTGGCGGTACATTGCCGGCTGGTTTAACTTTATCTGGCTCAACAATCAGCGGAACACCAACAGTATCTGGAACATTTATCGATACAGTAAAAGCGACGAACGCTGGAGGCACTGGCACACAAGTATTGACAATAACTATTTTGCCAAACAAACCAGTTATTATAAGTGGTACAACAATAAATGGTACGATAAATACAGCGATCGTTAGTTATACTATTACGGCAACGAATACACCAACGAGTTATTCAATTGGTGGAACATTACCAGCAGGATTAAGTTTATCAGGTGCAGTGATCGGTGGCACACCAACAGTTTCTGGAACATTTATCGATACGGTGAAAGCGACAAACGCAGGCGGGACAGGAACACAAGTAATTACAATAACTATTCTGCCAAATGCACCAGTTATTACAAGTGGCACAACAATAAACGGTACGATCAATACGGCGATCGTTAGTTATACAATTACGGCAACGAATACTCCAACGAGTTATTCAATTGGCGGCACATTGCCAGCAGGATTAAGTTTGTCAGGTGCAGTGATCAGCGGCACACCAACAGTTTCAGGAACATTTATCGATACGGTAAAAGCAACCAATGCAGGCGGAACAGGAACGCAGGTATTAACAATAACTATTTTACCAAACAAGCCAGTTATTACCAGTGGCACAACAATAAACGGAACAATCAATACGGCGATCGTTAGTTATACAATCACTGCAACAAATGCACCAACGAGTTATTCAATTGGTGGCACATTACCAGCAGGATTAAGTTTATCAGGCGCAGTTATCAGCGGAACACCAACAGTGTCCGGAACATTTATCGATACAGTAAAAGCGACGAACGCTGGAGGCACTGGAACACAAGTATTGACAATAACTATTTTACCAAACAAGCCAGTTATTACCAGCGGTACAACAATAAACGGTACAATCAATACAGCGATCGTTAGTTATACAATCACTGCGACAAATACTCCGACTAGTTATTCAATTGGTGGCACATTACCAGCAGGATTAAGTTTATCAGGCGCAGTTATCAGCGGCACACCAACAGTGTCCGGCACATTTATAGATACAGTAAAAGCGACGAACGCTGGTGGTACAGGCACACAAGTAATAACAATAACAATTTTACCAAACAAACCAGCTATCACGAGTGGTACCACAATAAATGGTACGATCAATACAGCGATCGTTAGTTATACAATAACTGCGACAAATACCCCAACGAGTTATTCAATTGGCGGCACATTACCAGCAGGATTAAGTTTATCGGGCGCAGTGATCAGTGGTACACCAACAGTTTCAGGAACATTTATTGATACTGTGAAAGCGACGAACGCCGGTGG
>Ga0210387_10000085_pt1 | contig 66053 bp, 64 predicted proteins | sample IncBWC7OmetaG_FD_160108 | JGI IMG/M metagenome (GOLD analysis project Ga0210387, IMG submission 160108) | Forest soil microbial communities from Barre Woods Harvard Forest LTER site, Petersham, Massachusetts, United States - Inc-BW-C-7-O ... | reverse complement strand
GCGCGATCGCCGTGGCGCCCAGCGCCGGCAGCACGGCGACCCAGTCGGCGGCGGGGTCGGCATGGGCCAGGCTGCCGCCGATCGTGCCGCGGTTGCGCACGGGGCGGTAGGCGATGCGGCGCGCGATACCTGCCATGATCTCGCCCAGCCGGCCCGGCACCGCTCCATCCTCGATCGCGGCGTGCGTCGTGCCGGCACCGATGCGGGCCACGCCGCCGGCCAGTGCGACGCCGGCATAGTCCGGCAGGTGGCGCAGATCCGCGATCGTATCAGGCTGCGCCAGGCGAAGATTGAGCAACGGCCCCAGCGACTGCGTGCCGGCGCCCGGCCGTGCGCCGGCGGCGACAAGCTTTAGCGCCTCCGACCAGTCCTTCGGGCGGGCATAGGCGAAGGGCGCGGGCTTCATCGCTTGATGGCCCGCGCGGCTGCGATAGCCGCCAGCACGCGCTGCGGACTGGCCGGCAGATCCAAAACCTCGGCACCGAGTGGCGCGAGCGCGTCGTTGATCGCATTCACGATCGCAGCCGGCGGGCCGATGGCGCCGCTCTCGCCGATGCCCTTCTGGCCGAAGGTCGTCCACGGGCTCAGCGTTTCCATGTGGTCGAGCCGCACGTCGGGTACTTCGGTCGTGCCGGGCAACAGGTAGTCCGCGAGAGTCGCGGCCAGCGGCTGCCCCGCCTCGTCGTACGGCATCTCTTCGTAGAGTGCGGTGCCGATGCCCTGCGCGAGGCCGCCCAGTACCTGGCCGTCGACGATCATGGGGTTCACGAGCTTGCCGCCGTCCTCGACGACCAGATAGTCCTCGAGCACCACGGCGCCGGTCTCGGTATCGACCCGCGCCACGCAGGCATGGCAGGCATAGGAGTGCGTGCCGGTATCGGGATCCGGTCGGTAGCCCGCGGTGATTTCGAGCCCGCCTTTGTCGACGCCGGGCGGCAGGTTCTGCGGCGCGCGGTACCAGGTGTGGGCCACGTCGGCGATGGCGACGGAGCCACCGGTGTCCTTGCGGCGCACTTGGCCCTCGGCAATTTCGACGTCACCTGCTTGCACCTGCAACAGAGCCGCGCCGATCGCGGCGACACGGTCGCCGAGCTGGCGGCAGGCTTCGGCCACTGCGCCGCCCGCCATCACCATGGCACGGCTGCCCCAGGTGCCCGTCGAATAGGGCGTGAGCGCGGTATCGCCATGCACCACGCGCACCTTGTCGGGATGGACGCCCAGGATCTCGTGCGCGACTTGCGCCAGGGTCGTCTCCATGCCCTGGCCGTGGCTGTGCACGCCCACGCGCACTTCCAGCACGCCGTCGGGACTGAGCCGAACATGGGCCTGCTCGAAGCCCGGCACGAAGGGAATGCCCCAGGCGTGATAGACCGACGTGCCGTGCGCGCCCTGCTCGCAGAAGGTGGCGAGGCCGAAGCCCACAGCCTCGCCCTTGGCCTGACGCGCGCGGATCGAATCCAGATCGAAGGCCGCCACCGCGCGGCGCAGCGCCTCCGGGTAGTCGCCGCTGTCGAACACTTTGCCGACCAGGTTGCGGTAGGGCATCGCCTCCGGCGGCACGAGATTGGCGAGCCGTATCGCCTGGGCGGTGATGCCGAGCTGGCGCGCCAGGGCGTCGAGCGTGGTCTCCATGGCGTAGCACACGCCGGTCCGCGCCACGCCCCGATAGGGCAGGATCGGCGGCTTGTTGGTGCAGGCCGAGATGGTGTGGCAGCGCAGAAGCGGCAAGACGTAGGGTCCGGGCAGGATGGAGCCGACTTGGGCCGCTTCCAGGCAGGCGCCGAACGGATAGGACGAATAGGCGCCGGCATCGACCGTGGCCTCGCAGTCCATGCCCAAAAGCTTGCCGGCGCGATCGGCCCACGCGGTGATGACGTAGTGATGCTCGCGGCAATTGGCGCCGGCCGAGAGCTGCTCGTAACGGTCCTCCAGCCAGCGCACCGGACGGCCGAGCAGGCGCGCGATGCTGGCGCAGACGATCTCCTCGGGCAGCAGGATGCCCTTGTAGCCGAAGCCGCCGCCGACATCGGGCGAGACGACGCGCACCTGGCCTTCGTCGAGGCCGAGACAGTCGGCCAGGCCACTCTTGGTGACGTGCGGCATCTGGGTCGAGGTGGTGACGATCATCTGCTCGAGCCGGGGATCCCATTCGGCCAGAACGCCCCTGCCCTCGATCGGCGCCATGCACTGGCGCGAGGTGCGAAGCGGGCGCGTCACCTTGGCGGCGGCGATGGCGTCGAGAGCGCTGACGTCGTCGTCGCGCCGCGTCTCGAGGAAGGCGTTCATCGACCAGCCGTCATGGATCAGCGGCTGCGTGGGCAGCGGCGCAGCCAGCATGTCGTGCACGGCGGGCAGCGTCTCGTAGTCGAGCTCGCAGGAAGCCACCAGATCCTCCGCCTCGGCGCGCGTGCCGGCGACGCAGGCGGCGATGGCCTCGCCGACATGGCGAAGCTTGCCGGCGGCCAGCGCCGGCTGCTCGGAGACGCGGAAGCCCGGCAGGGCGGAGTTGGCGCGGATGGTGCGCACGTCGCCCAAGTCGGCGAGCGTGAACACGCGCTTCTCCGTGCCGGCGGGCTTGGTCACGCCCAGCAGCCGCGCATGGGCGACGGGGCTGCGCAGGAAAGCCACTTCCAGCATGCCGGGCCGGGTGATGTCGCCAACGAAGCGGCCAAGGCCGTGCAGGAAGCGCGCGTCCTCCTTGCGCCGGAGCGACGCGCCGACGCCAAAGGCCGCCTGGTCTGCCGTCATGCGGCGTCGGCCAGCAGGGGCTTGGGCAGGATCACCGAATCGGCATCGAAACGCTTGCCGGCGCGCAGGCAGAAGACCGGGCGGATGTAATGGTCGGCGACGACCTGCGTATCCTCATTGTCCTTCAGCACGAAGCGTCCGCTGTCGTCGGCCAGCACCGACACGTCCGCCTCGACTCCCGGACGCAGAGTACCGATCTCGTCCTTCATGCCGAGCATGGCGGCGCAGTTGCTGGTGACCATCGGCACGACCTGCTCGAGCGAGAGGCCCAGCGCCAGCATGCTGGTCATGGCCGAGGCGAGCGAGAAGTTCTGCGCGCCGGCGAACAGGTGCATCTCCTCCTTGTCGGGATGCGCCTCCGGCGTGCCGCGCGGCTTGGGGATCGTCGTGTTGTAGCCGTGCATGTCGGCACCCAGCGTGTCGGGCACGATGCCGGCCTCGAGCACCAGCCGGGCCATCTTGAAGGAGAAATGCGAGCCGTGGCCGACGTCGGTCTTGAGTCCCTGCGCCAGCGCCTCGCGCACCACCGGATGGACCTTGCCGTGCTGGTCGACGAAGCCGCCGGGATGGCGCGTGAAGGGATGGGCCAGAATGTCGCCCGGCCGCAAGATCTTCAGCATCTCCGGCAGGATGGCGTCGGGATCGTAGGGATGCTTGTCCTCGGGCAGCGGCCAGAGCTGGCCGAAATGGATGTAGAGCGGCAGGTCGAGCGCGCGGCCGATCTCGGCGGCGCGGCGCATCGCCTCGTCGCCCCAGCGCGTGAAGCCGCCGATCTCGGCGTGGCCCTTCACGCCGCGCACCAGGTCGGCGTTCTCGCGCGCCGCGCGCACCGTGTCGTCGACGGCGATGCAGTCGGGACGGTAGAGCTCGGGGTAATAGTGACCCTCCAGCCCGCCCACCATGTAGGCCGAGATGAAGGCCAGCACGCGGGTGGCCGCGGGCTTCACGGCATATTCGCGGAAGCCGGGGAAGGTCAGCACCGAGGGCCCGCCCTGGTCGACCACCGTGGTCACGCCGGAGTGGACGCCCACGGTATCGGCGTCGAGCCCGAAGCGGCCGCTGACATAGCGATAGACATGGGCGTGGGTGTCGATGAGGCCGGGCAGCACCAGCTTGCCGCCGACCTCGACCGTCTGCTTGGCCGGGCCGGGCAGGTTCTTGCCCACCGCGGCGAGACGACCGTCGCGCACGGCGACGTCCAGGACTCCGTCGAGGCCCTGGGCCGGATCGATGACCCTGCCACCCCGCAGCAGAAGATCGTATGGCGCGGATTGCACGATATCCATGATGGTTCCCTCGCTGGCCCGAGACGCATTGTGTTGGTCCGGCGCCATCGGGACAAGGGCCGCGATAGGCGGCATGCGGTTTGCATGCCGACCAGCCGAACCGGGAGGAACCGTGATCCTGGAAGGCGCGGGAAGCAAAGCCATGAGCCCCAAGACGAACCGCGCCTTGCGCGATGCGGGACGATGGCTATTGGCCTGCATCGAGAGCTTTCCCATCCCGATCGAGGAAGCCTTGTGGGTTGAAGACTCCAGGCGCACCGTGGCCGAAGAAAGGGCCGTGGCCTGGAGGAGGAAGATCAACCCATGACCGAGATTCTGAAAGAAATCGTCGACCATCCGTCGGCTTGGTACGGCCGGGACCTGGCGAACGACAGTTCGTGGATCGTTCATCTCGAGCCGGCCCATCTCGCGGAGATCGCCGCGGCCGTCCAGTCGGTGACACGACGCGGCCTGCGGTTCGCGGCGCTCACCCGCGACGACTTCCCGCTGCCGACGCTGGGCCCGCTGCTGCGCCAATGGCAGGAAGAGATCATCGACGGCCGCGGCTTCTATGTGCTGCGCGGCCTCAACGCCGCGGACTACACCGACGCCGAGGTCGGCATGATCTTCTGGGCGATGGGCCTCTATCTCGGCCACGCCGTCACCCAGAACCCCAAGGGCGATCTCCTGGGTCACGTCTACGACCATGGCCGGCGCTACGGCGACATCGACGTACGCGGCTACGAGACCAGCGCCCACCTGCCCTTCCACACCGATTCGGGCGACATCGTGGGCCTGCTCTGCCTGCGCCGCTCCAAGAGCGGCGGGCTGTCGAGCGTGGTGAGCGCCGTCACCATCCACAACGAGATCCTAAAGCGCCATCCCGAGTACCTGGCGCCGCTCTATCGCGGATTTCATTACATCCGCCGCGAAGCGGCGCTGACGGAGAGCCCGGTCACGCCCTATCGCCTGCCGGTGTTCGGCGTGCGCGACGGCCTGGTGAGCGTCCGCCTGATCCGCAACCAGATTAACGCCGCCTGCACCAAGACCGGCGTGCCGCTGGCGCCCATCGAGCGGGCGGCGCTCGACCTGTTCGACGCGTTGGCGCAGGACCCGGAGATCCATCTCGACATGGACCTGCAGGTCGGCGACATCCAGTTCTGCAACAACTACGTGATGCTGCATTCGCGCACGAGCTTCGAGGACTACCCCGAGGTCGAGCGCCGCCGCCATATGATCCGCTTGTGGTTGACCATGGACCAGCGCCGGCCGCTGGCCGAGGGCTTCCCGCCGCAGAACGGCTACGGCGACCGCCAGCTCATCGAAACCGCGCTATTAGCGACCGGTTGAAGCGCGCCCACTTGCCACTGGCGGAGACACGACATGATCAAGGGGTTGACGATTGTTGCGATGGCGGCGGCCGCGCTGTACGGCGTCTGGGGCGCCACCGCCCAGGCGCAGGACAAATGCGAGCCCAAGCTCGGCCATCCGCCCCTGGTGCGCAAAGGCGTGATGATCGCGGCGATCAATCCCACGGTCGCGCCGATCCAGTACATCGATGACGACGGCAACATCATCGGCCTCGACGTCGATCTCGGCAACGCCATCGCCGAGCGGCTCTGCCTGAAGATGCAATTCCAGAGCACTCAGTTCGCGACCATGATCCCGATCCTGAAGGAAGGCCGCATCGATCTGATCAACTCCTTCATGTTCTATACGCCGGAGCGGGCCAGCCAGGTGTTGATGATCCCTTACGGCGCTTCTTCCGCCGCCATCGTCGTGTCGAAGAAGAACACCGACCCGATCGACGGGCTGGACTATTTCTCGGGCAAGGCCTTTGCGACCGAACTCGGCACTGTCGACTACCAGGAGGCAAAGACGACGAGCGAAGCCCTGGTCAAGGTGGGCAAGCCGGCCATCGACATCCGCACTTTCGGCACCTACGCCGACGTCCTGCAGGCGCTTTCGGCCAACCAGGTCGCCGGCGCCTTCATCGGCGTCGAGCAGGCAGCCTACTACCAGAAGAAGGGCGCCACTTTCTTCCGTGTCGCCGTCAGCGGGCTGATACCGCATGCCGAGGCCCTGGCTTTCAAGGACCCGGCGCTGGCCGACGCGGTCGCCAAGGTGATGAACGACATGAAGGCCGACGGCAGCTTCGACAAGATCTTCGCGCCCTACGGCCACTGCGTGCTGCCGGGACCCTACAAGGTCACGTCCGGCCCGCTGCCGCCCTTCACCTGCCCGAGCCGCAAGGAATAGGCAGGCCGAGGTGATGGCGTAGGGTCGTGCCCTCGTAGTCGCGGCGGAACAGCCCGCGCCGCTGCAGGATCGGCACGACCTGGTCGACGAACAGGTCCATTTCGTCGGGGAAGTAGGCGGGCATGACGTTGAAGCCGTCGCACGCCCCTTCGTCCAGCCACAGCGCCATGTGGTCGACGAGCTGCTCGGGCGTGCCGACGAAGGAGCCATGCGAACGGCTGGCGGCGACCAGGACGCCGCAATCGCGCACCGACAGGCCCTCGCGGTCGGCGCGCTCCATCAGATGCATCACGCGCGGCGTGAAGGCGCTGCCGCCGGCGCGGATGTCGGCGGTCGGCAGCGGGCCGTCCTGCGGGTAGTCGTAGAGGCGGAACTGCATCTGCTCGCTCAGCATCCAGATGCCGACGGCGGGATGCAGCAGCTCGTTCAGCATCGTCTCCTTCTCGAGCGCCTCCTGCTCGGTCGCGCCCAGGATCGGCAGCAGGCCCGGCAACACTTTCAGGATCGCTGGATCGCGGCCATGCCCGGGCATCCTCTGCTTGACGGCGGCGCGGAACTTGATCGCTTCCTGGCGATTGCTTTGTGCCGCGAAGATCAGCTCCGCCACCATGGCGGCGAATTCCAGCCCGGCCGGCGAGCCGCCCGCCTGCACCATGACCGGCCAACCCTGCGGCGAGCGCGGCAGGTCGAGCGCCCCCTTCACCGCGAAGAACTGCCCCTTGTGATCGAGCGCGTGCACCTTGCCCGTGTCTACGAACGTGCCGCTCGCCCGGTCGGCTATAACGGCGCCGTCCTGCCAGCCGTCCCACAGTTCCTTGCAGATATCGACGAACTCCCGGGCGCGCTGGTAGCGCATGGCCTTTTCCATGTGCGACTTGCGGCTGAAGTTGAGGGCGGCGTCGTCGTTGGCGGTGGTGATGATGTTCCAGCCGGCGCGGCCGCCGCTCAGATGGTCGAGCGAGGCGAAGCGCTGGGCGATGGCGAAGGGCTCGTTGTAGGTGGTCGAGAGCGTCGCCACCAGGCCGACCCTCTCGGTGTCGCCGGCGACGGCCGAGAGGATCGAGATCGAATCGATGTTGTTCAGTGCGCCCTGGGCGATGACGCGGCCATCCTTCTCGCGCGCCGCCAACATGTCGCCCACGAACACCAGGTCGAACTTGCCGCGCTCGGCCGCCTGGGCGGTGCGGAGGTAGTAGTCGTAGCCCAGGATCTCCCGCGGCTCGACGGAACCATGCCGCCATCCCGCGATATGGTGCCCGCCGGGATAGGTGAAGACGCCGAGATGCATCCGTCGCTCCGCCACGTCAGCTCTCCCTAAGCGGCAAAGCGGCTTGTGGCGCGCTGCAGGCCGAGATGGCTGCGCAGTGTCGTCGAATCGTAGCCCGCGCGCACCAGCCCGCGCTGGCGCAGCAGCGGCACCACGGCGTCGACCAGCAGGTCAAGATCGAGCGGCAGCACGGCGGGCAGGATATCGAAGCCGTCGCAGGCGCCGGCCGCGTGCCATTCGGCCAGGTGCGCGGCGAACTGCCCGGGCGTGCCGACGAGGCGCGTCACACCGTCGTCCGGTACCATCAACGCGTCGAGCTCCGCCGCGCGCCGGGCGGCGGCGGCCTCCGTCTCGGCCAGAATCGCCATCGTGCGGACGACGTAGCGCAGGCCATCGGCGTCGCGGCCGTGCCGCGCGGCGCGTGCGCGCCAGTCGGCGCGCGCCTGCTTCGCATCGGCAATCGTGGCCGGCTGGGCCAGCACGATTTCGGCGCTGGCGGCCGCGCCCTGCCGCGCGTCGCCGGCCGGCACGTCGCGATGCAGGATAACCGGCTGGCCCTGCACCGGCCGCGGCACGTTCAGCGGGCCGCGCACGGTGAAGAAACGGCCGGCATGATCGATCGGATGTACGCGCTCGGGATCGGCGAAGGTGCCGGTCGACTGGTCGACCACGAAGCCGCGATCCTCCCAGCTGTCCCACAGCTGGCGCGCGACGTCGATCAACTCGGCGAGCCGGAGCGCCGCCTCCTTGTCGTCGATCGGCAGGTCCGGCCGCTGGACCCTTGCGGCGAGCTCGGTGCGACCCTCGAGGCCGGCGATCCAGCCGGTGCGGCCGCCGGCCAGGTGATCGAGCGTCGCGAACACGCGGGCGACGTGAAAGGGCTCGGCCACGTCCGCCGGCCAGTAGCCACAAAGGCCGATGTGGCGGGTGGCGCCGATCAGCAAACCAAGCAGCGGCAGCGGATCGAGATAGAGCCCATCGAGCCTGCCCGCGGCGCGTACCGCGAGCGGCGCGACGGGCAGGCCGAGCAGCACGGCGTCGAGGCCGCCGCGCTCGGCGGTTTGCGCCGCCGCCCTGAACGGCGCCGCGCCCTCGAAGCCCGGCTTGCCGGAAACGCGCCAGGCGGCGGGATGCCAGCCGTGCGCGGCAAGCGATGCCAGCAAATGCATGTCAGGCTTCGCCCATCACCATGCGCAGGAAGCTTCGGGTGCGTTCGTTGCGCGGGTTACCCATCAATTCCTCCGGCCGGCCTTCCTCGATGATACGGCCTTCCTCCATGAACAGGATACGGTCTGCGGCCTTGCGCGCAAACTGGACCTCGTGCGTCACCACCACCATGGTCATGCCCTGCTCGGACAGGTCCAGCATCACCTTCAGCACCTCGCCCACCATCTCCGGATCGAGCGCCGAGGTCGGCTCGTCGAACAGCATGACCGCGGGATGCATCGCGAGCGCCCGCGCGATCGCCACGCGCTGCTGCTGGCCACCGGAGAGCTGCGCGGGATAGGACGCCTCCTTGTCGGCGAGGCCGACCAGCGCCAGCAGGCGCTTGGCGTCGACCAGCGCCACCGTGCGCGGCGTCTTCAGCACCTGCACCGGCCCGCACATCACGTTCTCCAAGGCCGTCATGTGGCTGAAAAGGTTGAACTGCTGAAACACCATGCCGACCTGGCGGCGCTGGCGCGACAGGCCGGCGTCGGAGAGCGTCGCGCGCCGGCTGCCCTTGGGCGGCACGCCCAGGGCAGTGCCGTTGATGCAGACCTCGCCCGAATCGGGACGGTCGAGATGGTTGATGGTGCGCAGGAAGGTGCTCTTGCCGCCGCCCGACGGGCCGATGATCACCACCACCTCGCCCTTGTACACGGTGAGATCGACGCCCTTCAGCACATGGTTCTGGCCGAAATACTTGTGCACGCCGCGCGCGTCGACCACGGCCACGCGCTTGTCTTCCGTCCCCTGGGTCACGAAGACAGCACCGCGCTTTCGACGGCGGCCGCGAGCTTGGTGCGGCGCGTCGTTCGATCCTCGGCGACCGAGCGTGAGGCATAGGCTTCGAGCCAGCCCTGGATCACGCTCCACACCGTGGTGAGCACCAGGTAGTAGAAGGCCGCCACCAGGAAGATCTCGAGGACCTTGAACTGCACCTGGACGAGCAGCTCGGTGCGCCGCAGCAGCTCCTCGAGCGAGATCACCGAGGCGAGCGAGGAGGTCTTCATCAGACCGTTGAAGGCGTTGCCGAGCGGCGGAATGATGATGCGCAGCGCCTGCGGCATGACCACGACGCGCATGGTCTTGGGCCAGGTCATGCCGATGGCGCGCGCCGCCTCGAACTGGCCCTTGGGCACCGCCAGGACACCCGAGCGGATGATCTCGGCGAGATAGGCGCCCTCGTTGACGCCGAGCCCGATCAGCGCCGAGGCGACGACGCCCAACTGAATGCCGAGCTGCGGCAGGCCGGTGTAGATGATGATGAGCTGGACCAGCACGGGCGTTCCGCGGAACAGCCAGACGTAGCCCGAGGCCGGCAGCCTGAGCCAGCGCCGTTCCGACATGCGCATCATCGCCGCGATGAGACCGAGAACCAGCCCGATCAGCATGGCGCCGACCGAAAGGCCCAGCGAGATCGCCGCACCCGTCAGCAGGTACGGGCTATGGATGTAGTGGAGGAAGCTCGCCCAATCCCACATTGCCGTCAGCCCCTCCCGAAGCCGTTGTTGCCGGCGCGTGCGCGCCGTGCGCCGGATAAAGCAAGGCGCATGCCGATCCTCATGCCGTTGGCGGATCCCAGACGAGCACCCGTACGGGCGTCGGGTTGAAGCCGTTGCAGGGATTGTTGACCTGCGGGCAGTTGGAGATGACGAAGATCACATCCATGTCGGCCGTGACGTCGACGTGGTTGCCGCCCGCGGAGATGCCGTCGACGACGGTGAAGTTGCCCGACGGATCGATCGGCACGTTCATGAAGAAATTCAGGTTGGCGACGATGTCGCGCTTGGCCAGGCCGTATCTGGAGAGTTCGAGGATGAAATTCTCGCGGCAGGCATGCTGGTATTTCGTCGACTCGCCGAAACGCACCGCGTTGCTCTCGCACGAACAGCAGCCCGCCGAGGTGTCGTGCCGGCCGCAGGTATCGGCGGTGATGCGCGCCATGATCCTGCCCTTGTTTGAAACCAGCCGCGTTCCCAGCTCGACATAGGCCGATCCCTGGACACGCATCGTGTCCTGGGCGCTGTAGCGTTCAGCCGGATCCTCGGCGCAATAGAGCAGCGCATCGACGGCCTGCTGGCCCTCAATGTCGACAATGCGCAGCGTCTGGCCGCGCTTGAGCAGACGCGACCACGGTCGTTCGGCCGGCACCTCATGGGCATAAACGGCGTCGGCGGGATCCGGTATCGACTGATTGGACATCGCACCCTCTCCTCAGGCGTAGAGCCGATCGGTGAACTGAAAAGCGCGAAGGATCTCGGGCGACATCGTGCGGCAGGGATCGTCGGACGCGGCGGGCGGCGCGCGGTGCCGCACCAGCGTGATCGGGCCATTGGCGGCAGGCCGCGCCGGATCGAGCGGATGCGGGCAGTTCGACAGCACGAGCACGAGATCGGTCTCGGCGCGCAGATCGACGAAATCGCCGGGCCGCTTGCGCCCGGCATGCCAGAAGAAGCGGCCGGCCGCATCGACCGAGACCGGGGCAAAGAAGCTGACGCAGGGCGGGATGTCGCGCAGCCCCAGGCCAAGCTTGGAGGCGGCGGCGAGGAAATTCTCGTGGGTGTTGCGCGAGACCTCGCCGTTGGCGGCAAGCGCCGAGGCCGGCGTCGAGCCGCCCACCAGCAGATCGTGCGCGCCGCTGGTATCCTCGATCAGCGACAGGAAGACCCGTCCCATGTCCGACAGGATGACGCGGCCCTTGGACAAAGCGGCGCTCCATTGCACCTTGGCCGTGTCGGCGCAGTTGAGGCGCTCGGACGAATCATGCGCACACCAGCCGATCAGCGAGACGCTCGACACGCCCAGCGGATCGATGATGCGGAGCGCCTCGCCGCGGCGCAGCCGCACCGTATCGTACCAGCCCGGTGGCACCTCATCGCGGTTGATGACCGCCTGCGGCGCGATCGGTGCGCCATCGAGAGCGGTTGCCGGCGGCAAGGCCTTCGGTGTCGCCTCCTGTCCCGCCGCGCGAAGTTCCTCGTAGCGGCGGCGGTTGGCCGCGGAAATTTCCGCCTTCGTCCTTCCGACCATCGGGTCCCTCACGATCTCATGGCGACGGCAATCGCGGCGCGTCGAAGGCCGTCAGCGGCCCGCCATAAGGTAATCTCGCGCCGCCAGCGCATGCACCCGCAGCACATGATGAAACTCGGCGACGCTGACGCTTTCGTCGACGCCGCCCATGCCGGCGGGCGAACAGCCGTAGACGAAGGCGGGCACGCCCTTGGCCCGCCAGAAGCGGGTATCTGTGCCGCCGAGGCTGATGATCGGCTGGGGCGGCGCGGCCAAGCCCACGCCGGCGTGGCGCAGCAGATGGCCCATCATCTCGTGCGTCGGATCGGAGACCGTGGCTTCCGGGCCGCCGGGCAATAGTTCCTCGACGCTGACGCCGGGATGGCGCGCGACGATCGCCGCGACCTTCGCCAGCACCGCGGCGCGACTGATGCCGACGGGCAGGCGAAAATCGACCTCGAGCACGCACTCGGCCGGCAGCATGTTGATCTTCACGCCGCCCTGCATCGTGCCGATGTTGACCGTCACGCGGCGCATCACCTCGGCCGCGCCGGCACCCAGCGACAGCTCGGCGGCTTGGCGCACCTCGGGGCGGTCGAGCGTGGCCCGCACCGTCGCGGGTTCCTCCGCCACCATCGCCTCGATCGCCTGCAGGTCATGGATCAGCACCGCCGCCATCTTGTTGGCGCTGCCGCCGGTGTGCGGATAGGCGCTGTGGCCGCCTTTCACGGCGATCCTGAAGCGCAGCCATAGCATGCATTTCTCGCCGAACCGCACGGTCGCGAGCCCGCTGGGCTCAGTGTTGAGCACGCAGTCGCCCAGCACCTCCTGAGCGCAGTTCTCGATCAGCCAGCCGGTGCCCCATTTGCCGCCGGTCTCCTCGTCCGACACCACGGTGAGCGTGACCCGGCCCGGCAGCTCGGCGCGCAAGCGGTACAGGTAGGCGAAGACGAACAGGAGTGCCGTGGTGCCGCATTTCATGTCGACGGTGCCGCGTCCGTGCACCCGTCCATCGGCGATCTCGCCGGACCACGGATCGCGCACCCAGGCGGCGCGGTCGCCGACCGGGAACACGTCGAGATGGCCGTTCAGCATCAGATGGCGACCGCCGCCGGCGCCGCCGGCAAAGGTGGCGATCAAGTTTGGATGGGCCGCTTGCGGCGCCTCGGTGCGATGGGCAATGCCCTCGCGATCGAGGAAGGCGCGGAAAACGTCGGCCGCACGCCGCGTGTCGCCCGGCGGGTTGGCGGTGTCGATGCGGGCGAACTGCTGCAGGAAGTCGAGCTGACGGCCGCGCTCGGAGTCGAGCCAGTGCAGCAGCTTTTGGGTTTCACTCATGGCCGGTTGAATTGCGGAGCCGGCGCTTCGTGGACGACGCCGCCGTCCTTGACCACGGCGAGGCACGCCGCGCCGCCGATCGCATAGGCAATGCCGCGCGGGTCGTCGGTGTCCCAGACCGCGAGATCGGCGGCGCGGCCCCGGGCGATGCGCCCAGCCGTCTCGCCGAGGCCCAAGGCGCGCGCGCCGTTCACGGTGAAGCCGCGCAACGCCTCCTCAGCTGTCAGGCGAAACAGGTAGCAGGCAAGATGCATCTGCGCCGCCGGCGACACGGTGGGCGAGCTCACCGGATTGGAGTTGGTCGCGAGCGCCATCGGCACGCCCAGCGCACGGAACAGCTCGACCGGCGGCTTCTGCGTCTCGTGCAAGGTGAGGTGCGCGCCGGCCAGCAGGGTCGCCACGGTGCCCGCCTCCGCCATCGCGCGCACCGTCGCCGGCGAGGCGAATTCCAGGTGATCGGCCGACAGGCCGCGATATTTGGCGACGACGGCGCCGGCGCCGAAATCGGTGTACTGGTCGGCGTGGAGCTTGACGGGCAAGCCATAGGACCGTGCTTTGTCGAACAGGCGGCCCATCTGTTCGTGGCTGAAGCCCGCCCTGTCGCAAAAACCGTCGACCTGGTCGACGAGGCCCTGGCGCACGGCCTCGGGCAGGACGTCGTCGCACATGAAGGCGACATAGTCGTCGCGCCGGCCGGCATATTCGGGGGCTAGCCCATGGGCGCCGAGATAGGTCGACACCACCGTGACCGGCAGATCGCAGCCCAAGGCGCGCGAAATCCGCATCAGGCGGAGCTCGGTATCGCGGTCGAGGCCGGCGCCCGATTTGCTTTCCACCGTGGTGACGCCATTTGCGATCAGCCGGCTCATGCGAGCGCGGCTGGCGGCGTAGATCGCCTCTTCCGAGAGCAGCCGGGTGCGTTTCACCAGGGCGCCGACGCCACCGCCCTTGGACTCGAGGTCCCAGCGCTGGCCACCCTGCGAGAGCACCTCGAAATCGATGAGGCCTTCTTCGCCATAGACGATGTGGGTGTGGGGATCGACCAAGCCCGGCGTGACGACCTTGCCACGCAGATCGCGGACGGCCCCGGCTTCCTTTGGCGCCTGCGCAGCGGGCCCGACCCAGGCGATCTTGCCCTCAGCGATGCCGATCGCGCCGTCGCGCACCAGGCCGAAGGGAGACGCGTCGGCCATGGTGGCGACGGTTGCGTGGGTGAGGAGGAGGTCGAACATGCTTCCGCATCCCAGCATCACGCCGGCGAGTCAACATGACGGATGGCCATTTCCAGCCGCGCCGGATCAGTGATGGTGCCCGTGACCGTGGAAGCGGAAGCCGAAGAACGGGCGGGCGATGGGAACGTAGACGGGAGACGGCGACGGCGTCGGATAAGAATTCGGATAAGAGGTCGGCCGCGGATAGGTCGACGACGACGGCACGGTCGATGACGGCCCTACCGCGCCAGCGCTCGCCACGACCGGCGCACCGCCAGGCAGCGCGGCGTCGCGGGCGCTCTGCTCGGCAGCCCTGCTGTACCATTCCGCCGCCGCCTGTTTGTCCTGCGCGACCCATTCGCCGCGTTCGTACATGCGGGCGACATTGCGCTGCGCCTCGGCCGAGCCCTCCTCGGCGAGCGGCAACCAGATCTTGAAGGCGGTGGCATAGTCGCCGCGCGCGTAGGCGGCCTCCGCATCGGGCTGCGGCAGCGCGAATGCGGTCGCCGACAGGGCAATTCCAAGTGAAGCGATGAGCAGGCTCAGCCAACGCATGGCGGCATCCTCCTCCCCGGTCGAAACTTGGCACAAATCGCCGGCGTCCGCGAGGGGTATGCCGTCCGCCTGACGCAAGGACCGGCCTGGATGCTAAGCTGTCCGCTCTTCCCGGAGGCTTGCCGTGCTCACCATTCTACGGGCGATTGTCCTGGCCATAAGCTGCATTTTGGCGCTGTCGGGGCCGGCGGCCGCCGACCAATGGGACGACCTGGCACAGAAATTCGTCGCCCAGGAGAATGCGCGTCTGGTTCGCCGCGCGGCGGACAAGGACGACATCGTCATTGTCATGGAGCACAGGCTGGTCACGGAGCGGATCGTGCTTGTCGTCACGGACAACAAGCCCGCGATCTCCTTCCAGTTCAAGGCGGCGACACTCCCCGGTAACGATGCCTTCGACCTGATGGCGCGGGCCAGCAGCCTCGTCACCGGCAAGGACGCGGCCGCGGCGATGCGCCTGCTCCGCCAATCCTGCACGGCCGCGCGCAAAAAGGACCCCGGCGTGGCCACCGCCAGCGCCAATGGGATCTCCGCCACCTGCATTCTGCCGCACGATGGCGGAGGCGTGAATTTCCTGGTCGCGCCGGATTGAATGCCGCTTAGGATGCAGCAGCAATGTCAGCCACCATAGCCCCGGGCGCTCCCGGTTCACTGCCGACCTGGACGTCGAGCGCCAAGGACATGGTGACGACGGCGCTCGGCACCAGCCGCGTTTGGGTGACGCTGGGCCACGGCATCATCAACGAAATCTACTGGCCCGCGACCGGGACGCCGCAGATCAGGGACCTCGGCTTCATCGTCTCGGGTCCCTTCGGCTGGGTCGAGATCAAGCGCGAGAGCGTCTACGAGATCACCGTCCCGGCGCCCTATGTGCCGCTGCCGCAGATCGTTCACGAGGGCGAAGGCTACCGGCTGGTGCTGGAGCTCGTAACCGATCCGATGCGCGACGTGGTGCTGGTCTCGTTCCGCCTCACCGGCGTGGGCGTGCGGCTCTATGCCTTGCTGGCGCCGCATCTCGGCAACAGCGGCATGGACAACAATGCCCGCGCCGGCGAGGACCTTTTGGCCTGGAAAGGCGACAACGCCCTCTGCCTCACCTGCGATTGCGGCTTCTCGCGGTCGAGCGCGGGCTATGTCGGGGTGTCCGACGGATGGCACGATTTTGCCGAGAACGGCCGGATGGCCTGGAGCTTCGCCGAGGCCACGCTGGGCAACGTCGCCCTGTTCGGCGAGCTGCAGGCCAACGAAGGCACGCTGGCGCTGGGCTTCGGCGAAAGCCTGGAAGGCGCGCACACGCTCGCGCACTCGAGCCTGAGCGAAGGCTATGGCCTGATCCGGCAGCGCTTCATCGATGGCTGGGAGGCGTGGGGGCAAAAACTCATCATTCCCGAGTGCCCGCCGGAGATCGAACGGGAAGCCTATATCTCGTCGCTCGTCCTCAAGGTGCACGAGGACCGGACCTATCCCGGCTCGATTGTCGCCAGCCTGAGCGTGCCGTGGGGACAATCGAGCGACAGTTCGGGCGGCTACCACCTGGTGTGGGCGCGCGATTGCGTCGAAGCGGGATTAGCCCTCGTCGCCGTGGGCCAGGTCGACGATGCGCGATGGATGCTGTCCTATCTCATCGCCACCCAGGCCGATGACGGACGGTGGAACCAGAACTGCTTCCCCGACGGCCGCCCCTACTGGACCGGCATTCAGCTCGACGAGGTGGGATTTCCCATCGTCCTCGCCAGCAAGCTCATGGAGGAAGACGCCCTGGCGGGCATGAGCGGCGTCAAGGCCATGATCCGCCGCGCCGTCCGCTATCTTGCTCACCACGGTCCGATCAGCGCGCAGGATCGATGGGAGGAGAACGCCGGCATCAGCCCCTTCACCTTGGGCATCGAGATCGTGGCGCTGATCGCCGCCGCCCGGTTCTTCGAGGACGAGGAGCGCGACTACTGCCTGTCCCTGGCCGACTACTGGAACGGGCGCATCGAGGACTGGACCTATTACCAGCAGGGCCCCTTCGCCAAGCAATACGGCGTCGACGGCTACTATGTGCGCATCGGCCCCACGGGCACGGACGAGGACCTGCGCGGCCGCATCGAAGTGAAGAACCGCGGGGGCGAGACGGTGGAGGCCGCGGCCCTGGTCGGCATGGAGTACCTCTATCTCGTTCGCCTGGGATTGCGCGACGCCAACGATCCCAGGATCCAGAACACGCTCAAGGTCGCCGAGGCGTTGCTCAAGGTGGAAACACCGCTGGGCACCGCCTACCGCCGCTACAACGGCGACGGCTATGGCGAGCATGAAGACGGCAGGCCGTTCGACGGCATCGGGATCGGCCGTGCCTGGCCGCTGCTGGCCGGCGAACGCGGCCATTTCGACCTGATGCTCGGGCACGACCCGCTGCCTTATCTGCAAACGATGGCGCGCATGACGGGACCGGGCGGACTCATTCCCGAACAGGTCTGGGACGGGCCAGCGATAGCGGCGCGCGGATTGCAGCCCGGCAAGCCGACCGGCAGCGCCATGCCGCTGGTCTGGGCGCATGCCGAATTCCTGAAGCTGCTGGTCGCCCGGCAACGCAAGCGCCCGCTCGAGCTGCTGGGCTCGGTGGAAGCGTATCTCCGCCTCAAGCCAACGAAGCCCGGCCCCTGGCACTGGCGGCCCGACCTGCCCGTCGATGTCGTGCCGGCCGGCCGCGATGTCCTGGTCGACATGCCGGCTCCGTTCGTCCTGCATCTGGGATTCGACGGTTGGCAGGGAATCGAGGACCGGCCGTCGACCCCGCTGGCTTTCGGCCGGCACGGCGTGCGCCTGGCGGCGAAGGACTTCGAGGGCCATCGCGTCGCCGACTTCACGCTCTATCTTGTCGATACCGGGCAATGGGAGGGCCGCGACCATCACCTGCGGCCGGCGCAACCCGGTGCCTGATCGGGATGCGTGATCAGAAGGCCAGCAGGTTGTCGCGAAAGAGCTTGTAGGCAAAGCCGTCGCGGATCAGGCCACGCTGCTTCAGAGCCGGCGCCAGGCCGTCGGTGATCTCGGCGATGCTGCGGCGGGTCACGTTCTCCGTGATCATGAAGCCGTCGCCGCCCATTTCCTGGGCCGCCTCCGCCATCTCCGCGGCGACGCTGTCGGGCGTGCCGACGAAGTCGATGCCGCCCGTGGCCGGATCGCTCAGCATCTCGCGCAGCGTGGTCCGGCCGGTACCGCTGGTCATCAAGGCGGTCTGGCCGCGCGAGGCATTGGTCTTGACCTCGGGCAGCGGCTCGTCGAGCGGGAACTTGGAAAAATCGACGCCGCTCAGGAAGGACAGCCGGGCGAGACGGAACTCCATGTTGCGGCTGAGCGCGGCGTCGGTCCGCGCCTTCTTGGCCAGGGCCTCCTCCCGTGTCTCGCCCAGCACGATGCCGACCGAAAACATCACCTTGCAATGGTCGGGATTGCGGCCGTGCTGTGCCATGCGCTGCCGCACATCGTCGCGATAGCGCTTCGCCGCGGCGGCGCCGCGGCAGACGGCGACGATGGTATCGGCGTATTTCGCGGCGAACGCGCGGCCCGCCGGCGACATGCCGGCCTGGCAGATCACCGGGCGGCGCTGCGGGCCGGGCGGCATGTTGAGGGGGCCGCGCGAGCGGAAGTATTTGCCGACGAAATCGATAGGATGGACCTTGCGGAAATCGGCGTACATACCGCTTTCCGGATCGGCGACGACGGCGTCGGGCTCCCACGACTGCCAGAGCCGATCGACGGCCTGGATCCATTCGTCGGCGATCTCGTAGCGCAGGTCGTGTTCGTGATGACGGTCGAGGCCGAAGTTCTGCGCCGTACGGTCGTTGTGCGCGGTCACGAGATTGAGGCCGACGCGGCCCTGGGTGAGGTGGTCGAGGGTCGCGCCGAGGCGCGCCGCGAGGTAGGGCGGATAGAAGCCGGTGGTCATGGTGGCGACGATACCGAGATGGCTGGAACCCTGTGTCAGCAGGGGGACCAGCGGCATCGGATCGTGCTTGGGCACCGTGTAGGCATTGTGCAGATACCATTCCGGCGTTCCGCCGTAGGCGTCGGGCACGAAGGAACCGTCCTCGATCATCACGTAGTCGAAGCAGGCCCGCTCCATCGCCCGGACAAGATCGATGTAGAGGTCGGGACGCATGTAGCCGGCGCCGATGGTGCCCGACCAGGGCTGGTTCCAGGCGTGAACCGAATAGCCGCGGCCGACAAACCAGCCCATGTGAAACATCGAGCCCTCCCCGCCGGACGTCTTGCACGGCGTGTGCCATGCGCCTGGCCCGCCCGACAACCTCCGGATTGTCCGGGGCGACGCAAGGGCTCATGATCCCGGGAAAATCAAGATCAGATCAAAAGCAAGATCGATCAAGCAGGAGGAACGACAGCATGAGGACAAGGCATTCGCTATTCTCGTCGATCGGCGGCGCAACGTTTCTGGTTCTGGCCGGCGCGGGTTCCCTGCACGCCCAGCCCTTTGCGATCGTCGGCAACGACGAGAAGGTGCTGTGGGACAAGAAGGGCGACACGATCCTGTCGGCGCCCGGCAAGGACTCGGTGGTGATCCTCGATCTCGCCAATCCCGAGGCGCCGAAGATCGTGGCCAACCTGCCGTTGAAGAATTCGGTGGTCGGGCCGCCGGTGAATGTCGCCATCGACCCGACCAACTCGATCGCCCTGGTGGCCGATTCGGTCGACGTCATCAAGGACGGCGACAAGCTGAAACAGGTCCCGGACGACAAGGTCTACGTCATCGATCTCAAGGCTGTGCCGCCCAAGCTTGCCGGCACCGTGACGGTCGGCAAGCAGCCGTCGGGGCTCAGCTTCAATCCCGCCGGCAACCTCGCGCTGGTCGCCAATCGCGGCGACAAGTCGATCGGCGTGCTGTCGGTCAAGGGCACCGACGTGAAGCTGATCGATACGATCGACATGGGCGACATCGTCTCGCACGTCGCCTTCACGCCCGACGGCAAGCGCGCGCTCGCCACCAAGTTCAACGCCCACAAGGTGGCGCTGCTCGACGTCAACGGCGACAAGGTCACCTACAGCAAGCTCGACCTGCCGGCCGGCCTGTGGCCCTACAATGTCGCGGTGGCGCCCGGCGGCAAGATCGCGCTCACGGCAGACAATGGCGGCGCCGGCTCCTCCGACGGCAGCGTCGACACGGTGAGCGTGGTCGACCTCGAGGCCACGCCGCCGCGGATCATCGACCGCGTCGTGGTGGGCGACGGGCCGGAGGGCCTCGCCATTTCGCCCAAGGGCGACGTGGCGGTGGCGATCATCCTGGCGGGCTCGAACAACCCGAGCGCCTACTTCTACAAGCCGCATGGCAGCGTCTCGGTGCTGAGCATCGACGGCAAGAAGGTCACCAAGGTGGGCGACGTCGAAGTCGGCGGCCTGCCGGAAGGCGTGGCTTTCACGCCGGACGGGAAGTACCTGCTGGTCGGCAATTACCTCGACCAGGATCTCTCGATCCTCAAGGTCGACGGCAGCAAGATCACCGACACCGGAAAGCGCTTCAAGCTGCCCGGCCATCCGGCGTCGGTGCGCATGGGCGAGCACTGACAGGCATCGCAGCCTGCATGGAGCCGGACGAGCTCGCTCTCCTTCGGGAAGCGAGCCGTCGACGGCAACACGCGGTCGAATTCGGCTGTGGCGCTTCGACCTTGCTGTTGTTGCGCAACGGCATCGGGGCCCTCGACTCGATTGATTCCCAGCCGGCCTGGGTAAGGCGCGTCAGCGACCAACCCGACGCCGCCGAAGCGTTGCGCACCGGCCGGCTCAGAATGCATTGCGTCGATATCGGGCCGACCCGGAAATGGGGCCATCCGTTGGTCGACGAGGCGAAGGCGAGATGGCCGCAATACGCGCAAGCGGTATGGCGAGCGGCTTTGCCGGCGCCCATCGATTTCGTCCTGGTCGATGGCAGATTTCGCGTCGCCTGCGCCCTGATGGCGCTCCTGAAGGCGCGGCCGGATGCCCTTGTTGCCTTTCACGACTTCTGGACGCGCTTGAGAGCTTATGGAGAGATCCTGCCGTTTTTCGACGTCGTCGGACGCGCGGGCTCGCTCGCCCTCCTGGCGCCGCAGCGGGATCTCGACCAGGCCCGGATCGAGACGCTGCTTGGGCACCATTTGAGCGATCCTGCCTGATGCTTCAGGTCCTGGCTCTCGCGGCGCGCGTAACGGCCGTGTCGTAGGCCCGGACGATCTCCGGATCGAGATCGGCGATCTTGAGCCCATGCAGGCGCGCGATTTCGCGAAGCTCCTTCCAGATGCCGGCGGGAACCGGCGTGCGGCCGCGCGCCCAGTCGGCGACCGTGCCCGCCGGCTGCTTCAGCGCGGCGGCCATCGGGGCTTGCCAGTCGGCACCCCACAGCAGCAGCCCGACCTTGGGGATCAAACGATGGTCTTCCATGCGCGCCGTCATAGCCCGGCCTCCGCTCGCTCGCCAGCGCTGCGATTGTGTGCTGGAATCGAGCGATGAAGCACAAGCATCTCGGCCGCACCGGCATCTCCGTCTCCCAACTCTGCTTCGGCACCATGTCGTTCGGCGGCGACGCCGACGAAGCGACCTCCGCGGCGCTCTACAAGGAGGTGCGCGACGCCGGCATCAACTTCTTCGACTGCGCCAACGAATACAACAAGGGCAAGTCGGAGGAGATTCTCGGCCGGCTGGCGAAGGGCCACCGCGACGATCTCGTGCTCACCACCAAGTGCTTCAACCCGACCGGCCCCGACATCAACGCGCGCGGCGCCTCGCGCCGCCATGTCGTGCAGGCCGTCGAGGCGAGCCTCAAGCGCCTGCAGACCGACCGCATCGACGTACTGTTCCTGCACCGCTTCGACCCGGCGACGCCGATCGACGAGATGATGCGCGCGCTGGAGGACATGGTGCGCGCGGGCAAGGTGATCTATCCGGCCGTCAGCAATTGGGCGGCGTGGCAGACGCAGCGCGCGGTCGACCTGCAGGAGCGCCACAACTGGGCGCGGCTGCAGGTCGTCCAGCCGATGTACAACCTGGTGAAACGTCAGGCCGAGGTCGAGATCCTGCCGATGGCTGAGGCCAACGGCATCGGCGTCATTCCCTACAGTCCGGCGGCGGCGGGCCTGCTGTCGGGCAAGTATTTCGGCCAGGCGTCGGGGCGACTCAGGACCAACAAGATGTACGAGGCACGCTACGGCGATAAGTGGATGTTCGAGGTCGCGGAGAGATACGTCGGCTTCTGCAAGCAGAAGGGCCTGCATCCGGTCAGCACGGCGATCGCCTGGGTGGCCGCGCATCCGGCGGTAACGGCGCCGATCATCGGCGCCCGCAGCGTCGAGCAGCTGAAGGATTCGCTGTCGGCGGTGAAGGTCGAGATGACGCCCGAGTTGCGCGCCGAGATCGCCGACCTCTCGCGCACGCCACCGCCAGCAACCGATCGATCGGAAGAGCTGAAGGTGGTGAAAGCTGCGGCGTAGCGGCCGCCTCGTCACGAAAGGCCGCCAACCTACTTTTGGCGTTGTCGCAGAAATGCAGATCGTTCAACCGGGGATTCTATGTGATTTGAAAGACTGAGCCACAGAGCTTCAACGGAAGACGCGTCGGCCGTCGCCCGTCGCACCAGGACGCGGGCAATCGGTCCGACGAATTGAGTAAGCACCTCTTGCACCCGCTCCAGCTCATGTTCAGGTAGGCGAACGCTGCTGTCGTTACGCCGCGAGGTGCCGGCCACCACTGGCGAGCGGAAGCGAAGCAAGAGTTCCACCTCACGACGGAACTGCTCACGCTCAGCGCTATTGGCGATCGACAAGGCGAGCTGTGAGCAAAGGTCGCCGACGGATCGGCTGCGACCGGCTGTCGTGCGGACCAAAATGCGGGCGATAGGGCCAACATAACCCGTCAGCTTGTGCTCCAGCGCCTGCAACGTATCGGCATCGAGCTGCGCCTCGGCCGCTTGCGCCCCGGCGTCGCGCCGCACTTTCTGCGAATCGGCGGTGCCGCCCGCAACACCGCCCACCGGCGAAATACGGGTGATCGCATTCCGCTCATCGTCGCGGCTGGCGCCAAGCACCTGCCGTAACGCCTCGGCCATCTCGTCCCCCGTGTGGAAACGATCGTCAGGCTGTTTCTCCATGGCGCGCTCGAGCACAAACTGCAGCCTGGGAGCCACGGCACGAACAGGCGCAGGCAGCAGAGGCAATCTCTCATTCTGAATGCGATGGCTGACCTCTCCCACGTTGTGACCCGGAAAGGCGCGCTCGCCAGACACCATTTCGAACAGCGTCGCTCCTGCCGAAAAAAGGTCGGAGCGACCGTCCACCGTGCTGCCACGGCATTGCTCCGGTGACATGTAGTTCGGCGTGCCCATCGACGATGAGGTATTGGTGACGTCGGTATTCACGAATCGGGAGATACCAAAATCTGCGACCTTGACCCGCATTTCGGGGGTCAACATGATATTTGCGGGTTTGATGTCCTGATGAATGACGCCCATCGCGTGTGCGCTGGCCAGAGCGTCCAGTACCTGCAGCATGATGCCGATGGCATCCGGAACGGCCATGACAGGGGCGGCATCGAGCGCCTGGCGCAAACTCGCGCCATAAACGAATTCCATCGCGATGAAGGGCTGTCCCTCATGAAGGGCGAAGTCATAAATCGCGACGATGTTGGGATGTGCACAGCGGGCGGCCGCCTGAGCCTCTCGCCGGAAACGCCGAATGTATTCGGCGCGCTTGCCACCGCTCATCAACTCGGTCGAGATCAATTTTATGGCGACCGACCTGCGGATCTCGGGGTCATGCGCCTTGAAGATCTGACCCATTCCACCAATGCCGACCAAGTTCTCAACGAAATAGCGGCCGATGGCGGTCGGGATCGGGGCCACGCCTACCCCCTCGAAGGCGCACCGATCATGCGCCCTCCAACATTTTTATGGCGTTCTGCAAGCTGCGATGCATCAGATTGAACGAGCGTCCCAGCGAAGCAATTTCGTCGTGGCCTTTTACCGCGTATTCCGCAACGTCGGGTTTCCCCGCACTCACATCACGCGCCATTGCGGTGATTTGCTGCACCGGCCGCAAAATGAAGAAGTGCATCAGCACGTTCAACAATATGAGCACTCCCAGGAATACTGCACTTAGCGCCGCCACGAACGCCAACAACGAGCGGTTTGCGCGGGCCAGCGCCACACTCATCGGAACCGAAACGATCTGCGCCCCGATGACGTCGTTCAACACCCAGCCAAATCCGTTGCTGTTGCCATACAGGTCAACCATCGTTGCCGGCGCCGCCGCCGGGGTCGAATGACAAGAGAGACAAGCGCGGTCGGTCAGTCGGAAGGGGCGAGCGAAGGTCAAAAACGGGCCCGACGGGGTGTCCCGCGTGGCGACAAATTCAGCGAGCTCAGTGTTCTGCTTGAACACATTGATGATATCCGATTCCCAGGTCGTGGCGCGGTCGGAAGGATTGGTGGGGTTAAGCGCGGCTTCCTTATACGAGTAGTCAGGAAAGTCCTTCTGGACCTGGTGGAGCACGGTTTGCGCCGACCACGAGGGAACCGAATGGGGCAGGAAGCGCACGGCCATCTGTTCGCTTATTAAGGGCCTGATCTCGTTCTGGGTGTAGCCGCGAACGGCCGTTCCGCTGCGCATGATGAGAGTAGCCTCATTGAGCATCTGCCGCTTGGCTTCCTCCGTCGTGATTTCCCTGGCCAGGAAGGTCGCTACCGCCAGGCCAATCAGAAACGCCGTAATCATCACCAGATTGATTTTGGTCCTGAGCCCCATGCCATTCTCCATGCCGCCTTCATTTTTTTCACCGCACGCTGTTGGCGAGTCGTGTTGCCTGTTCAGCGCTCAGGCGGCCGGTCATTTCGCCCTTGATTTCGAACTGGTAGCGGCGAATGGCGGCACGGGTTTCGGGTCCGAATGTCCCGTCTATCCGGCCGCTGTAATATCCCAGGGTTGCCAGCATCGTCTGGATCCGACGCCGATCCTGCTCGGACATCTGGTCCTCGTCCGCCATGGTCAGGCGTTGAGGCGGCGCAACCGGCAATGCCACGACCGATGGCTCGGGCGGCGGCGACGGCGGATGGACGACAGTCGCGGCTGGCGCAGGAGACGCGACAGGTGCTGCCGAAGGCGACGCGTCGCGCCGAGCGCCCGGCTCGACCGCGGGACGTTCAATCGCGGGAACGAAATGCGCCGTCACGGCAGTCGTCTTGGAAAGCCGGCGGCGCATCCCGCTCACGAACGTGTCGGGGCTCACCTCGCCCTCTGCAGCCTGATCGCGCAACGCCAACGATGTCGCCGTCGGCCCGTCGCCGCCTGTGCCGTCGTTACTGGCACCAATCACGGCGAAATTCGAAGGGCGCAGCTGTCCGGCGAGGCCGCCCAGTCCTGTTGGCGCTGGAGCGGCCGGCGTCTGGAACACGTCCAGTACGACGAATCCGGTGCTCTCCTGGGCACGGACCAGGCTGTCGACCAGGCTCTTGGCAATGATGCCTTGAGTGAGAACGTCGTAGTCGCGAGCGATGGCGGCGGATGCCGGCAAAAGGAATGATCGCCCATTGAATTCCAAGGCATAACCGCAATAGTAGAGGGCGCCCAATGCAGAAGGGGCTGCAGCGAGTCGGCGCGCCAAGGCGCCAATGGACGTATCGAATTCACCACGTCCCAGGTCGCCGCGTTCCATGACCTCGAACCCTCTGCCACGCAATGCATCGCGCACGGTCACGGCAGAAGCGCTGCACCGTGCAAGGGCAGGCATGCTTGCGTAGCGCCCATTGGAAATGACAAGGGCTATTCGCAGTTGCTCGGACCTTGCCGTGTTCAGACAACAACAGCCAAAGGCAAGGCCCACGAGGACGGTTATCAGATGAGCACGCATCATCAACCTGCCGGCTCGTCCAAAGCCCACGATCTCGCAATCGCAAGCCAGGCGGCCGCCGCTTCGATCCAATGTCAGGAAACCCACACCCATGATGGGCCGCCGGGGGCCATTTCACCACGTGTGCGATAATTCGCCAACGCCATCGGGGGCGTTGGCTCAATCCGCAGCGTCCGGTCACGCGATTATCACAGCTGTCGACGCTACCCTCCTGGCGCCCTGCAAGAGCACCGCGGAGTGGCACGCGCACAGCACCGACTACTGAGTCGAAAACAGCTGCCGGGTCGTGGCGTCGCAGGCGACGGTCTTGGCGTCGCCGAAGACGGGCGTCGGGATGGGAATGACGCGGCCGATCGAGATCTGAGGCGAACGGATCTTGCCCTGAACGAGGACCGGACCGTGCAGGTCCAGAAGGTCGAACGACTTCGGATCGGCCTTGACCTGGGCATTCACGACCTGGCTCTGCAGCGAGACCTGGCCGCCGACATGGAGGACCGACTTCTGCGTATCGAGAAGCGTGCGGTCGAAGATGACGATGCCGTGCTGGAAGTTGAGCCGACCCAGGGCGCACAGGATCGGGATGCGATTGTCGCCCGTCACATAGAGGATCAGCGCATCGAAGAGCTGCAGGCCGGCCAAGCTCACCATCAGGCTGCTCACCGAGCCGCCGGTCATCGCCACCTCGACGTTGCCGTCGGCGACGCTCATCACCTGGGCCAGCGACTTGCCGGCGCCCGCGAGCGCCACCTGCCCCTGGATCTTGCCCTTGGTCGTGTCGAAATAGCGCGAGTTGCGGAAGAACATGCCGAGCTCGATGTTCGATCCTTTGAGCGCCGCGCGTACCTTGGGCAGGTCGGTCTGCGCGTCGATTGCAAGCTCGCCCGCAATGGTGCCGCCGCCGATCAGCGACAAAGTGAGCGGCTTGGCCGTCGCCACGCCGTCATTGATCAGGACGCGGAACGACAGCGCCTGCACCGGCAGATAGGCGGGCGCGACCACCTTCTTGGCATCGAGCGTCACGTCCATGTTCATCGCCCGCAGGCGCTCGGTATGGAGCGGCACGTTGGGGAAAAGGTCGCCGGTCGCCTCGAGCTGCTGCTGGGTCTGCTTCTGCTGCGGCGAGACGTTGCCGGTCTTGCCGGGCGGCGCGCCGACCAGCGGCGCCAGATCGGCGAAGGCCAGATTCTGCGACACCAGCCTGGCGGTGAGGAACTCAGGCTTCTTGGTCTCGTCGATCAGGATGTCGCCGGTGAGATCGCTGTCGCCCACGTGCCACTTGGTGTTCACGAACTTCCACAGGCCGGGCTCGCGATCGAGCTTGCCGCTGATCCGATAAGGCGGCGTGGGCGGACCGGGAATGCCCAGCAACGGGTAGATCTCCGACAGGTTCGGCCCGGAGAGCGTGAGATCGGCGTTGGCGCCGGTCCACTGGAAGGGATCCTGCACGGTGCCCTTCAGGGTGAGCTTGGTGGCGCCATAGTCGACATTGAGATCGATCGGATAGGGCTGCGAGGTGTCGCGCAGCATCAGGGCCGAGCCGCCGACGAAGTGGAGGGCGAGCGGCTGGTCCTCAAGCTTGCCGGTGAGCCGCAGCTCGGCCTGGGGCTGGGCACCGGCCTTGCCCTCGGCCGTCGATACCGTGCCGTCGAGCGCGAGCTTGCGCTTGGCGTCCCGGTAGGAAAGACGGCCGTCGGTGATTTCCAGATGGCCGACCAGCGGCATCTCGGTCCGTTCCTTGGGCGCCGCCGCCTTGGCGAGGCCGGTCGTCACCGGGCTTTCGCCGAGGCTCCAGTTCAACTGCTCCTTGTCGCCCACTTCGACGGCGACCTCGGGCTTGCGCAGCACCAGACTCGGCAGGACGATGTCGCCCTTGAGCAGCGGCCATAGCCGGATGTCGAAGTCGACCTGCTCGGCCTTCAGCATGTGCTCGGCCTTGCCCCAGTCGGCATTGGCCACCTCGACGCCGTCGAGGTGGACATGCGCAGTGGAACCCCAGTCGATCGATATCTTGGCGATGTGCGTCTTGCGGCCCGAGTAGGTGCTGGCGCTGCTTTCCACCCGGCTGCGAAAATCGTCGGAGGTCAAGAACAGGTAGCAAGCGGCCACCGCCACCGCGATCAGGGCGACAAAAATGCCGGCCGACCAGCTCAGAATCTTGGCGGTGCGTCCCATGGGTCCAGGTTCTTGCCGGCAAAGGTGCAGGAATGGAGACAGTCTCAGGGTCGGAACGATCCGATCGTGGCATTGGTTCCTTTGCCCGGCCGCCCTCCGCGCATAGCGGCCCGTCCTGCCGGCGCCGTACCAGAAGGCCGCGTCGTCACCGGAGATGGAAATAATCAGCCGTCATGCAGCGCGACGATGCGCGCCGGACACAGATTTGCCACTGGCCGGCCGCGCGGTTTCGCCGGAGCCTGCCGCTATGCCGAGAGACCATCTCGAGGGGGTCACCTACGATCGACGGATGAGCGTCCGGCCGCCGCTGCGTTCACGGCCGGTGCACAACGTCGAGACGATCGCCTCGTCGATCATAGTCGCTGCGACGCTGCTCGATGCCGACCTTCGCGGCGGGGCTTTCACCCTGGAGCAGCTCCTGAAGAAGATGCGCGAGCTGTTGCGGCCGGGGCGCACGCTTGCGGCCGACGATGTGCGGGCCGTCCTGCCAGGCATGGGATATTGCCTGGCCACAGTGGGCGGCCGGTGGCGGTGGAAGCGCCGCGCGCCGGCCTATCCGGGCTGACCACTCCGGTTCTTCCCTGCGGCAGCCGCAACGCGAGGCGATGGATAAACCCGCCCTCCAGAAGGCTACCTTGGCCTTCGTCCTCGGCATCGGACTGGCGGCAGCGATCGGGCTCGGCATCCTCAGCGCCTGGGCGTGGTCGACGCCGGAGGTGTCGATCTGGCTCAAGGCAATGCTTCCGCTTCTCACGGTCGGCATCGTGGTGCTCGAGGTCATGTTGGGCCTGGCACTGCGGCGCAAGGCGCGGCAGCGCTGACCGTCGATCTGCGATGGTATAGGCTCTTCTCACGCCTGCCAGCCGAATCGTCCTTGAAGCCCGTGGAGGCCGGCCTTGCTGCCGATCGACCTCGACCCTTGCCGTCCATGAAAGCCGTCAAGCCGCGGCAGGCCGGCGCCTGGATCGTGCTCGCGGTCCTGGTTGCGTTCCTGTGCGCGGCCATCGCCTTCATGGTTGTCGGCTGGGGTCCGGGCGAAGGGGAGCGCGGACAGGAAATGTCGGCTGCCGGCTATGTCGCCATGGTGCTGGGCATCATCGTCACCCTGGCGCTGGGAATGGGCCTGATGGCGCTCGTCTTCTACAGCAACCGCGAAGGCCACGATCAGGACTCCGAGCTGAAGCGCGACGAATAACATCACCGCGACGCGGCCTCGCCACCGTCCGCCAGCAGCGCTTCGAGGCGGTCGAGCAACGGGCGCTGGCCCTCGAGGATCATCACGCGCGCGTCGGCCATGGTGAACCACGCCGCCCGATCGACTTCGGGAAACGATTCGCGGCGACCGCTGCGCGGCGGCCATTCGATCTCGAAGGTGTTGCTGCGAAGGCGTTCGGGGTCGAAATCGCCCGCCAGCGCGAAGGCCTCGACCTGCTTACCGCCGCGCTGGCGGATGCTGCCGAGGCGCTGCAGCGGGCCGGCCGGCGTGCTACCAACCTCCTCGGCGAACTCGCGGCGCGCGGTCACCGCGGGGTCTTCGCCCGCGACGCGCTCGCCCTTGGGAATCGACCAGGCGCCAAGGTCCTTGCGACGCCAGAACGGCCCACCGGGATGGACGAGAAGAACCAGGAGTTGCCCGGCCTCGCGGCGGTAGAGAAGAATGCCGGCGCTTTCCGTCGCCATGCGCGGCCTCCGGTGCGGCCTAGTCGCGCCGCCAATCCGGAAAAGCCGGGGCGCGCCAGCCGCTGCGATCGGATTTCTGCCAGTTTCCTTCGGGTTGGGCGAGGCCGTCGGGCAATGGCTTCGACCGCCCCCAGCACGACATGTTGCTGCTCGCGCCGTGCGTCAATCGTAGTTGACCCGAAGCCTTTCGGCGAAAGCGCCGCGTTTGCTCAGGACGCCGGCAGGACCGGGCGCCCGCCGCAGGTTCGGCCGCATGAGCAGCGGCTTCAGCATCAGCGGCAACAGAGCCTTGTTCATCTGAGTGCCGAAGCAGGCATGCAGCCCGTAGCCGAAATGAATGTATTCGTGATCAAGCCGCCGCGGATTGAAGGATTGCGGATGGGCCAGCCGCCTCTCGTCCATCATGGCCGAGCTGAAGGCGGCAAGGACCGTGGCGCCTTCGGGCACCGATGTAGCGCGCGACGTTCCTGCTGCGATCACGCTGGGTCGCGTGGCAACGCGCGGCAGGGCAGGTCCCAGGGGATCGAAACGCATGGCTTCGAAGACGTAACCGGCCAGCAGCGTATCGTCGTTGGCGAGCGCCGCTTGTTGCGCGCCAACCAGCGCATCGGGACGGCGCAACAACTGCTCGAGCGCCTGGGGCACTACCATGGGCGGCTGCGGCGGACCGCCGACCACGAAGCTCATCAGGGCGACGCGAATCCAGTCGTCCGTGAAACGGACGTCGCCGGCCGCCTGAGCCTTGAGGCAGCGGCCGAGGACGTCGTCCTGCTCCTGGCCCGAGGAGCGGCGCGCGTCCATGACGCTCTGGACATGGGCGCGCAGACGGGGCGCGAGAACGTCGACTTCGAAGCGCAGCGCCGGATCGTTGGCCGAATCGACGAACTGAAATTCGAATAGCCGCGTCGCCCAGACGCGCAGATCCTCGCCGGGCGGATTGGGAATGCCGAAATAGGATCCCAGCACCTCGAAAGTGACCCGCCGCACCAACTGGTCGACGACCTCAAGCTCCCCCTTCGCATTGGCCACGATCTGCTCGGCGAGCTGGGAGACTGCGGGAACGAGGCGCTGGGGGATGTCGTCGTACCTCACGACCGTCCTCAGGGCGGCCGTGTCTTCGCGATAGGTCGGCGTGTCGTCCATGCCGAGAATGAAGGGAAACCCGCCGGTGATGATGCGGACTTTGGTGTCCCATGGAACGCGAAACGCCTGGTCGTTGAGGAACACTTCGCGCACGTCGTCATAGCGCGTCACCAGGAAATTGTTGCCGAAGCGCACGATGGGACGGACCGCCCGCAGTACGCGAAAGCCGAAGGGAATAAGCTTCGGCAGCCAGGCCATCAGCCAAGCCTTCAGGCCGGTGGCGGGTGGCCGCAGGGGATCCTGGGGCGCGGTCGTGGTCATGTTCATAGGCTTGCCAGGTATTTCAGGGCAGGAAGGCTCGGCAGGAAGAAATACTCACCGCCGGCCGACTGGATGAAGGTCTCGACGTCGACGATACGGCGCAATGGCTGCTCGCCGATGGTGAAGCCGCCTTTCGGTCCGACCAGGGGATCGGTCTCGTCGTACAGCGTCGCGAAGTTCTTGTTGAGGATCCAGGTCTGCTGGACGAACTCGAACTGGCGGGCGATGTCGGCGTTGAGGCAGATGAACAGCAGACCGCGCTCCGCGCCGTCGTCGATCTGCCGGTCGGCCGCCGGCGGTCCGTACTTGCGGCCGCGGCGCAGGATCCGGTGGTTGTTGGCGGCGTCGAGCAGGGTCTGAGCCGCCGCCGGATGATCCTTGGCCAGGCCGTCGCGCGGATTGGCCCGGCGCACATGCGAGCCCATCGGGCAGCCCTGGCCGTAGCGATCGTCCGCCATATAGCCGAAGGCGTTGTCCGGCAGGTCGTATTGGTCGGGCGGCCGCAAGCCGGCCGGGCACAGCAAATGGCCGTCAAGGCTGCGGCCGACGACGCGTTCGGCCAGCCAGTCGGCCGTGACGTAGGTCGCGGCGGGGTCGTGGTTGCGGATTCTCTGGGCGTTGTCCTCGAGCGATTTCCAGAACCGGCCGACATACTGCCGCAGCTCGCGCACCACCATGTAGCTGCCATTGAGGCCGAAATTGAGAAAGCCCTCGGGCGCGCCATCCGGCTTCAGATCTGCCACGCGTCCCGTTACATCGTCCAGCACCAGCGGGCCGGGCGACTTCTCGGCATGGGCATTGGTATGGCCAAGCAGAATCTCACCCAGGGGCACGCCGTGCCAGGGGTCGCGCGAGGCGGGCTTGCCGTCGAGAACGACCGTTGTGGCCTCGCTACCGTCCGGGGCGCCGAACGGAATCGGCTGCGACAGGCCGTCGGCAAAGCCGAAATGCTCATGGGCCACGCCCTTCGCGTCGAGATGCAGGTCGAGCGCCAGGCGATGGACGATCTTGACATTGTGGGACGCCAGCGCCGCCGCGACCTGGTCGGCCCACTCCTGGACCTTGCCGGCGTCCTGGTCATAGAGCAGCAGCAGCGCGTGCACGGTCAAGCGCGTGGTGACCTGACGCGGCGGCTCGCGCGCCGGCGCCGGCTCTCCGCCCGGCAGGCGCACGGGCACCGGCGGTCGATCGTCTTTCACGGGCGAGTTGCCGCTCCATTGCGGGCCGCCGTCGATGACGGTGCCCTGCCACTGGTCCTTGATCCTGTCGCCGAGGCGGCGCAGCCGGTCCTCCTGATACATGCCCTCGCTGAACGGCGCCGAGAAGCTCGCCAGCGCGTCGGCGTCCAGACCCGATTTCTGCAGGCCCGTCCAGGTGAAGGCGATGGACGCGGCCCGCTCGTCCTTGCCGTCGCTGTCGGTAATCGGCGCCACCGTGGCGAGGGCCTGCAGCCAGGCGCCTTTCTGAGCGGGAGCGGCAGCGGGCGGCCAGTCACACATGAGGAAGAGTGCCTGCGCCGACGGCAGATCACCAAATCCGCTGACGACGATGCCCTGCGTTTGCGCGTCGTGGGGCGGCGCGAGTTTCCAGCTCGGCGGCTGCCTCGACGGTTGGCCGGATGGTTGACCAGGAGTTTGGCCGATCACAGATCCCGCGCCCATGCGGCTGCCTCCTGCTCGCTCAACGTTTGTTTCCGCAGGCCGTCGGCGATGCGGGTATTGCGCTCGATCTGGTCGACCGTGAGATCCCGGTAGGCGCTGTACCAGAAGCGGCTTACCGCCATCGAGTGGCGTGCCCAGGCCTTGAACTTGCGGCCATGGCTCGCGCCATCGAGCACGAGGAGGCGGGTCGGCGGGAAGCCGACGCCGCTGCCCCAGGCCAGCGTGAGGCCGCCATGCGCCTTCTCGATGAAGTCGTCGAGGTAGCTTTCCCAGCTGAGATCGAAGTTGCTGAAGAACATCAGCCGGCTTGCGTTGTTGATGAACGCCCAATGGGCGAAATGAACCGTGCGCATGCTGCCGAGATAGCCATTCGACGCGACGAGCCGCAGCACCAGGCCGAGGCCGAGATGCCCGGCGCGGAACAGCGCCATGCGCAGCATGCCGGGCTTGACCAGAACGACACTGCCCATGTGGTTCTGCGGGATCCAGTCCTCGCGGCGCGCCATCTCGGCCAGCAGATGCTGGTCGACCGACGGCGCGTCCTGGGAAGGATCGCTCCGTTCGAGCAGACGCAGCCACAGGACGATCGCCGGAGCCGTGAAAGCGACACCCAGCAGGCCAAGTCCAACGACCTTGGCGGACAGGCCGAAGGCGTGCCCAAAGTCCTCGCCGGTAATCAGCCAGGCGAAGACGGCGCCGAGCCATGACACGACCGCGAGGTAGAACACCAGGAACAACACGACCGCGATGGAGAGCGTCCACGGATTCGCCAGCGACGTGAGTTCGTTCTTGCTCGACAGGCTGGCGGTCGTCAGGCCGCCCGACCGGGTCGGAACACCTTCGCCGGGCCGTGGCGCCCGTATCCGCCACAGCCACAGGGCCACTCCGCCGGTCACGAGCGCCAGCAGCACGAGAAATCGCCAGGGCGGGGCAAGGGGCGCCACCACCATGCCGGGGATCGTGAGGCAGAAGAGGACAACAAGCACGAAGCCGAGCAGACGTCCCACATCCTGCGCCCGCTCGAGCCAGGAAACTCTCGCCGGCGCAGGCGTGGTGAGCCACGGAAACTGGTTGAGCAACGCGCTGCGCAGCTTCTGGTGAATCTCCCCGGCGCTGATGCCGCGATAGGGGTTGGGCGCCGTCGGGCTGGATTGCGCCAGCGCACCCCTTGTCGCGAGGAAAAGCGCACGGTCATCGAGGATGCGATCGCGTCCGAGACCGCGGTTACCCTGGTGAAAGACGCTGGGGCGGAGCGTCCTCCTTTCGAAGTAGGGGGCCAACGGATAGCGCGACAAGGGTTTGGTGACGGCGTCGTAGACCTCGCCGTCGCCGTCGTCGGGACGCTTGCAGCAGCGCAGCATCGGCCGAAGCTTGGTCTCGAACGCCGCCTCCATCTGGGCCCAGAAGGGCCCTGGAGATCCGTCGAAATTCGCTTCGATCACGAAGATCGGGTCAAAGGCGGAGCTCTCGAACACCGACATCGACATGAAGTGCAGCGAGGGCACTCGCGCCTTCACCTCGCTGTACCATTCCTGGGTGCCTGGCGGTTCCTGAGCCGCCTTGAAACCCTCGATGAGCTGCGCCAGCAATTTTGCGCTCTGCGGCTCCACGTCCAAGACAACGGACAGGACTGTCTGCCGCATTGCATGCCCCCTGATTGAGATGCAATTTTGACGAGCAAGATGCGGCAGTCAATCTCTCTCTTGAGCAGGCAAGCGAAATTCAGATTGGCGTGAGAGCATCATGGCGTGCGGCCGCTTGAGGTCCGAGGACCGTCAAGGAGTGTCGTGCCGCGGCTATTCGCCTGCGACTGAGCGTTGCGGCGACTTAAGCGCTCAACGCCAAACTCGACTCCACGGGCGCTGCGACCATGCGACCATTGATGTGATCGCAGCGCCCGTCGAATCGTCGTTAGCGCGTATAGACGGTCGTGGTCGCCGTCGCGGGCGCCGGATCGGTGTAGACGACGGTTCCCGGGGTCGCCGGGGTGGCGACGACGGTGGCGGCGGGAGCGGGCTGCTGAACAGTCCGTTCCTCCTTGATGGTGCAAGCGCCCAGCGCGGCGACGAGAGCGGCGGCGACGAACGGCAAGTACTTCATGGTGAGACTCCCTGGCTGGATTGAATGACCCACGGCAACGGCGACAACAGGCGGACGGTTGCATGGGGCCGTCGCCTGTTGCAGGGCCGACTCGCGCTGGCTGAACGATCAATAAACTAGCGAAGAGGTTGCATCGCCTGGCAACCCTCGCGCCGTCTTCACGTTGCGATTTCCTAACGTGGAGATACCCCAATGAATGCCATCATTTATCTTGTCGGCCTGGTCGTGGTCGTCATGTTCATCCTGTCCCTCATCGGAATTCGTTGAGGAGCACGCCATGGCCGTTATCGCCCCATCGACCGTTCCGGTCGTCGCCACCGATCCCGTTCGCGCGCGCTATCTCGAATGGGGTCCTGTGATCCTGGGCGCACTCGGCGCCACGGCCATCTCGGTCGTCCTGCTGACCTTCGGCGCCGCGCTGGGTCTCAGCGTCGTCTCGCCCTATCCCTATGCCGGCATCTCGGCCAAGGGTCTTGCCGTACTCACCGGCACCTATGTTGCCCTGGTCACGGTGGCGAGCTTCGGCGCCGGCGGCTATCTGGCCGGTCGGCTGCGCGCGCCATGGCCCAAAGCGACGGACGCTGAGGCCACGGAATCGCATTTCCGCGACGGCAGCTATGGCTTCGGTGTCTGGGCGCTCGCCGTGCTGCTGGGCTCGGCGCTCGCCATGTCGGGTGTCGGCGGCGTGCTGAAAGCCGCGGTCCATTCGACGACCGCCATCGCCGCAGCGGGCGCCGCGGGTGCAGCCTCAAATCCGGCCGCCGGCGCGGCGCTCAATCGCTGGTCGATGGAGCCCACCGACTTCGCCGTCGATCGTATGCTGGCGCCCGCGCCCGGCGCCGGCACGCCGGCACCGGCTGGCGCCACTCCGGCGCCGTCTCGGGCTGACCTGGCCGCGCCGATCGCCCGCGCCTTCGCCGCGAACATCGACAATCCGCAGCTCAACGCCGCAGACCGCGCTTATCTGGTGGGACTCGTCATGCAGCAGACCGGCATGCCGCAGGCCGACGCCGAGAAGCGTGTCGACACGGCCTTCACCGACCTGAAGGCCGCCGAACAAAAAGCCCGCGACGCGGCCGAGCACGCGCGCAAGGCCTCCCTCATCGCCGCGTTCCTGGCGGCCGCGACCTTGGCCATCGGCTGCGCCGCCGCCTGTGGCGCCGCTTCGCTCGGCGGACGGCATCGCGACGAGAACGCCCTGATCGTGTTCTGGGGTTCGCGCCGCTTCTGGTAATCGCGGCCCGATCTGATAAAGCGAGGCCCGACTGCGACGGCAGCCGGGCCTTTTGCTTTTTCAATCGCGCATGAAGATCGCCACCTACAACATCAACAACGTCAATCGGCGGCTGCCCAACCTGCTTGCGTGGCTGAAGCGCGCTCGGCCCGACGTCGTCTGCCTGCAGGAACTGAAGGCGGCTGACGATGCTTTTCCCGAGGCCGAGCTTGGCAAGGCGGGCTACGGCACGGTGTGGCAGGGCCAGAAGACCTGGAACGGCGTCGCCATCCTGGCGCGGCGGGCGACGCCTGTGCTCATCCGCAAATCCCTGCCGGGCGATCGCACCGACACGCAAAGCCGATACATCGAGGCGGCGGTGGAGGGTCTCGTCATCGGCTGTCTTTATCTGCCCAACGGCAATCCCCGGCCGGGACCAAAATTCGCCTACAAGCTCGCCTGGTTTCGCCGCCTGCAGGACCACGCCAGGAAGCTCCTGAAAAGCGGCGCGCCTATCGTGCTGGCGGGCGACTACAATGCCGTGCCCACGGACTTCGACATCTACTCGATGCAATCATGGAAGGACGACGCGTTGGTCCAGCCGGAAACCCGCGCCGCCTACCGCAGGCTGCTCGACCAGGGCTGGACGGACGCGCTGCGCACGCTTCATCCCGACAAGCCGATGTACACATTCTGGGACTACAAACGGCGGCGTTGGGAGCGCGATGCCGGGCTGCGCATCGATCATCTTCTCCTCGCCCCGGCGCTTGAGCATCGGTTGAGAAAAGGCGGCGTCGACCGCGCGGTGCGCGGTGCGAAGGGCGCGAGCGATCATGCGCCTGCCTGGATCGACATAAAATGACCAAGGGCGCCCGCCGACGACTGCGCCGTTACCAATCGGAAACTTGATCCCAAGCGGCGCAGCGCCATTTTGTCGGCAAGAGGTAAACCCATGATCGAACTCAGACCTTTCGACAAGTTGGGCAAGGCCAACCACGGCTGGCTCAACGCCAACTTCCATTTCAGCTTCGCCGAATACCGCGATCCCAAGCGCGTGCACTGGGGCGCGTTGCGCGTGTGGAACAACGACCGCATCGCGCCCAACTCGGGCTTCCCGCCGCATCCCCACCGCGACATGGAGATCGTGACCTACGTCATAAAGGGCGCGATCACGCATCAGGACCATCTCGGCAACCAGGGCCGCACCGAGGCGGGCCAGATCCAGGTGATGAGCGCGGGCAACGGCATCCAGCACGCCGAATACAACAAGGAGAACGCCGAGACCGAGCTGTTCCAGATCTGGATCCTGCCCAACAAGGAGGGCGTGCCGGCGCGCTGGGAGACGGTGCAGTTTCCCGCCGACGCACGTGACGGCAAGCTGGCGCCGCTGGCCTCGGGCCGTGGCCATGACGGTGCGATCCCGCTCTACGCCGACGGCGCGCTCTATGCCGGCACGCTCAAGGCCGGCCAGACGATCCGCCAGAAGCTCGACGGCAAGCCCGCCTATCTCGTGCCGGCCAAGGGCAAGATCGAGGTTTTTGGCGGCGACGGCCAGCTGGTCACCGCCAATGCCCGCGACGGCGTGGCGGTGGTCGACCAGGACGAGATCGAGCTCAAGGCCATCGAAGACGCCGAAATCGTGCTGGTCGAAACCGACAAGTTGAACTGACGCGGCGTTTCGTGCTCTTCCTTCTTCCACCTCTCCTCCGCTAGGGGGAGAGGACGGGTGAGGGGTTGCGCACGTCGAGCCCCCCTCACCTAGCCTCTCCCCCTAGCGGGGGAGAGGAACATGAGCGAGAGGGGGGACGTCCATGGCCTACAAGGGCTTCGACCTCAGCGGCAAGGTGTCGCTGATCACCGGCGGCAATGGCGGCATCGGTTTCGGCATGGCCGATGCGCTGGCCGAGGCCGGCGCCGATGTCTGCATCTGGGGCACCAACCCAAAGAAGAACGACGACGCCGCAGAGAAGCTGAAACGCCATGGCCGCAAGGTCCACACCCAGATCGTCGATGTCGGCGAAGAGAAGCAGGTCCAGGCAGGCTTCGCCGAGACGCTGAAGGTGATGGGCCATGTCGACAATTGCGTCGCCAACTCCGGCGTCTCGGGCCGCGGCAAGGGCTCGATCCTGGAGATGGACTACGAGGAATGGCGCCGCGTGATGCGGGTCAATCTCGACGGCGTGTTCTTCACGTTCCGCGCCGCGGCCAAGCACATGGTCGCGCGCGGCAAAGGCGGCTCGTTGGTGGCGATGGCCAGCACCGCGGCCATCGAGGGCGCCGCCCGCTCGAGCCACTACGGCGCCAGCAAGGGCGGCGTCACCGCCATGGTGCGCGCGCTCGCCGTCGAGCTGGCGCGCTACAAGATCACCGCCAATTCGATTCTGCCGGGCTGGATCGAGACCGAGATGACCGCCAACGCCTTCGGCAACGAGAAATTCGCCGGCAACGTGATGCCGCGCATTCCGGAGCGGCGCTGGGGCGTCGGCGCCGATTTCGGGCCGATCGCCGTCTATCTGGCGAGCGGCGCCACCGGCTATACGACGGGGCGCGACTTCGTCATCGATGGCGGCTATACCTTGTTCTAAGTCCGAAGCATCTCGGGAGATGGAGAAATGATGAAGAAGTTTGCGGCCTGCCTGGCCATTGCCCTGATGACGGCGGCCGTGTCGGCTTCCGCACAGACCGCCGCGAAGCCCGCGGCAGCGACCGCAGCGCCCGCGCCCAAGGCCGCCCCCGGCGAGGACCGCTACATCGGCTACTACTATCCCAAGCCGACCGCGACCGAGACCTTCGAATCGAGCATGCAGACGATCGCCGGCACCGAGCGGGCCCAACGTATCCAGTTCGTGACCGTGGTGTCGCAGGGCACGATCCAGTCAGCCTATCGCGTGCCCTACGCCGTGTTCGCCAAAGGTGAGAAGGCCGACCGCCTGATCATCGTCGGCCTGCAACAGGGCGAGCTCAACACCATCTATCGCATGCGCGCGCTGCTCGCCAACATGACAACCATGTCGCGCCTGTCGCCGTTCTTCCAGGAGCGCACGGTGGCCGAGGATGCCACCTTCTTCGATCTGCTGAAGCTATTGGGCTTCCGCGAGCTCACCATCACCGACGGCGAGAAGACGACGCTTCAAGTGACGATCAAGTAGCACCAAGTCTTTCCCCCCCGTTCACACGGGGGAGGTGGCCCAAAGGGCCGGAGGGGGAAGGCCTCAGTCGAGGTCCCTCAAGTTTCAGATCTGAAATTTTCGACGATCATCGCGCTGCTCGCCCCCTCCCTACCCTCCCCCGTATGACGGGAGAGGAGAATTACGGCGCGACCGCGTCCGCCACTTCCTTGTGATACCAGCCCAGCGCCTTCTCGAACTTGCCGAAGGTTTGCCGGGTGTTGGCGCCGGTCGGGAAGTTGCGCTGGATCGACTCGCCGATGGCGAAGTCCTCGCTGAGGGCGACCGCGAAGAGGTCGACATTGGCCTTCCAGTAGCTCTCCGGCTTCTTGGCCTTCTCCTCCGGACTGACCAGCACCGAGAACTGCATCACCGATTCGTCGGGCGAGACCGGAAAGCTGGTGAACACGCCGCAATGATCCTGGGTGTAGGTCAGCACCGTGTTGGGGAAGAGCTGATAGAGCACGATGGCGTGGTCGAGGATGCGCCACGCCTCCTTGGGCTGGCCCTCGAGTTCGGTGAGGGTGCGCTTGGCCGCCGCCATGCGGAGGTGGCGGTCCATCCGCTCGTAGGTCGCGATATTGTCGAGGAACAATGGATAGACGGTGCCGGGATGCAGGTAGCGGAAGTGGTAGAGTTCGAGGAAGGTGTCGATCACCAGCTTCCAGTTCATGCGCGGCCGGACCGGCTCCGAGCTGTGCAGCTCCCAACCTTGCATGTCCCAGCCTGACAGGTCGACCCGGAGCGCCCCGAGATAGGGATCGATGTCGAGGCTCGCCTCCTCGCCGTCCTGCAGTGCCGTCGGTACGACCCAGATCAGGCCGTACTTCTCCACCAGCTTGAGGCGGCGCAGGCCGTGCTTGCTCTTGTCGATGTCGCCGAACGCGGCGCCATCGGTGATGCCGACCAGGCGGCCGGTGAGGTCGTAGCTCCAGCCGTGATAGGGACAGACGAAGGCGCGCTTGTTCGAACCGCACGGCTTCACTTCGACGCTGGCGCTGCGGTGCCGGCAGACATTCAGGAACGCCCGCAGCACGCCGTCGGTGCCGCGCGTGACCAGGATCGGCTGGCCGGTGTCGTTATGGACGACGAAATCGCCCGGTTTGCGGACCTGGCCCGAGAAGGCGACGACGATGGGATAGTGGCGGAACAGCAGGCCGACCTCGCGCTTGAAGCGCACGGGATCGTAGTACTCCTCGACCGAGGTATGGCTGATGCCGGGACCGTCGTCCCGCGTGTTGGTGCGCACCATGTGCAGCATACGCTCGAGATACGTTACTTGGTCGGCGTGTCGCATCGCCCTCTCCGTTCCTAGCCCCCCTTCGCTCCTGCGGAGCTTCGGAGGCCCATATTGGCTCGTTTACTTCCGCGACCCGAAGCTGCTCCGCAGCGTAGGATGGCTAGATGGCGTTCATCCCTCCATCGATCACCAGCTCGGTGCCGGTGACGAAGCGTGACTCGTCTGAAATCAGGTACAGGATGCCATAAGCGATGTCCTCGGGCGCGCCAAAATCGCCGATCGGGATGCGTCGCCGCGAGTGTTCGCGCGCCTTGTCGTTGGGCATGACGGCATTGCCCATGGGGGTCAGGATGATGCCGGGATGGACCGAATTGCACCGCACCTTGTAGCCCTTGCGCGCGCAATCGATCGCCACCGTCTTGGTGAATTGCCGCACCGCACCCTTGCTGGCGCCATAGGCGGAAAGGTCGGGCGTGCCGAGAAAGGCTGCCAGCGAAGAGAGGTTCACGATCGAGCCGCCGCCGGATTGGCGTAGCGCCGGCACGCCGTACTTGCAGCCGAGAAAGACGCCTTCGACGTTGACCGACAGCATGCGGCGCCACTGTTCGAGCGATTCGGTTTCGAAGGTTGCCGGAAACGGGCCGGAGATGCCGGCATTGTTCACCAGGCCGTTCAGCTTGCCCTCGCGCGCCAGGATGTCGTCGATCAGGCGCTTCCAATCGGCTTCGCGCGACGTGTCCTGTTCCTCGAAGCGAGCTTTGCCGCCGATCTGCTGAACGGTCTCCAAGCCGCCGGCGCGGTTGATATCGGTGACGATCACCGTGGCACCCTCCGCGGCGAGCAGCTTCGCCGTGGCGCGGCCGATGCCCGATCCCGCGCCCGTCACGAGCACGACCTTGCCTGCAACCCGGCTCATGCGTTCCTTCCCCAATCTTTCTTGAGGCGAAGCTAGAAGCGGCGCAGGCTTGCGGCAAGCACGGAGGAAACGCATGGCCCACACCCTGGAATTCTATTACGACTACGGCAGCCCCTACTCCTATCTGGCCGACACCCAGGTCGAGGCCATCGCCAAGCGCGCCGGCGCTGCTCTGATGCGCAAGCCGATGCTGCTGGGCGGCGTGTTCAAGGCGACCGGCAACGCCTCGCCGATGGCGGTGGAACTGAAGTCGAAATGGAGCAGCTTCGATCTGCCGATGTGGGCCAGGCATTACGGCGTGCCGTTCAAGCGTAACCCGTTCTTTCCGGTGAACACGCTCGCTTTGATGCGCGGCGCCGCGGCGGCACAGATCGACGGCACCTTCGAGCGCTATCATCCGGCCGTCTACAAGGCGATGTGGGTCGACGGCCGCAACCTCAACGACATGGCCGAGGTGGCCGCGGTGCTGGGCGAGGCCGGCCTCGATGCGCGCAAGATCGGCAACCGCATCCAGGAGCAGGACGTCAAGGACCGGCTGAAAGCCACGACGGACGAAGCCGTGGCACGCGGCGTGTTCGGCGCCCCGACGAGCTTCGTCGACAACATGATGTTCTTCGGCAACGACCGCCTGCCGTTCGTCGAGATGGCGTTGAAGGGAGATCTCAAGTGACCAGGCTCGGCGCCTTGCTCGCGACCGGCGCGTTGTTCGGCGCGACGCCCGCCTTTGCGCAGACCGTCGGCAATTGCGCGCATGGCGGCGGCGCCAACCAGCCGCAGGCGGTGTGGGTGCTGTTCGATCTCGGCAGTGCCCAGGTGCGCGGCGACAACAAGAACAAGATCGCCGAAGCGGCCGCTACCGCCAAGGCGCGCCAGGTGACCTCGATCTGCGTGATCGGCCATACCGACAAGCTGGGCGACAAGTCACTGAACGAGCAGCTGGCACGCGCCCGCTCGAAGGCCGTCGCTGCCGAGCTGGTCAGTGCCGGCATTCCGGCGAAGGATATCGTGATTGCCGCCGACCCCGAGGCGTTCGGCAACCTGAGCCTGGGCAATCTCGATGCCCAGCAGAAGGATCGCAAGGTGACGATCCTGTTTTCGCGTTAGTGCTGGGGGGCGCCACTGGAGTGGCGCCTCCAGCTACATCTCGATCACCGCCTTGCCGACGACCTTGCGGTCGATCAGCACGCGGAAGGCGTCGGCGGCGCGTTCCATCGGGAAGCGGTGCGAGATGTGCGGCCGCATGACGCCGAGAGCCGCCAGGCGCGGCAGTTCGCTGGCATAATCCTGGCCGAGCTCGGGCGACTGGCGCCGCACGGTCTCGCCGGCGCGCACGCCCAGAATCGACAGACCCTTGATCAGCACATGGTTGGACATGATCCTGGTCGGGCCGCCCGACGTGAAACCCACGACCAGCAGCCGCGCGCCATAGGCGGCGGCCCGCAGGGATTTCTCCAGGACCTCGCCGCCCACCGGATCGTAGACCACGTCGGCGCCGTGGCCGTCAGTCACGGCTTTCACCACCGCCACGAAATCGGCCGTGCGATAGTTCACTACGAGGTCGGCCCCGTTCTCGCTGACGACGGCGAGCCGGGCATCGTCGCTGCCGGTGGCGATCACCCGCGCGCCGAGATGCTTGCCGAGTTGTACGGCGGCCAACCCGACGCCGCCCGATGCGCCGTGCACCAGCAACACTTCGCGCGGCGTGAGTTGCGCGCGATGGACCAGCGAATGGTAGGCGGTCGTCGCGCCGACACGGAAGGCGGCGCCCTCGGCGTCGGACCAGCCCGAGGGCAGGCGCATCAGGTTGCCGCTGGCCGGCACCCGCACATAGTCGGCGAAGGCGCCCCCTGACGTTGAACCGGGCCGCACGCCGAAGATCACCTTGTCGCCGACACGCCAGTTCTTCACCTCGGCGCCGATCGCCGAGATGGTGCCCGCGCCCTCCATGCCGGGAATGAACGGCAGCTCCGGCTTGTGCTGATAGCCGGCCGACAGCATGAGAACATCGGGGAAATTGACCGAGGCGGCACCCACCTTGATCAGAACATCGGACGGCCCGGGCTCGGGGATCGGCCGCTCCTCGAGCTTCAGGACCGATGGATCGCCCAGGCGGTCGCAGACGACGGCGCGCATTCAGTCCCTCACGTCAGGACGACAGGGACCACTAATCCAGCTCGAAGGCGTTCTTGTAGTCGAGCTTGAGCGCCGGATCCTGATCTTCCTTTTTCAGGAAGCAGTTGCCGGCCACCAGCACCTCGATCTCGCTGCCCATGAAGCAGCGGAAGGCGTCCTCGGGCGTGCATACGATCGGCTCGCCGCGCACGTTGAACGAAGTGTTCACCACCACCGAGTAGCCGGTCTTGGCCTTGAACGACTCGAGAAGATCGTGGAAGGCCGCGTTGGTCTCCTTGTGCACGGTCTGGATGCGCGCCGAGTAGTCGACGTGGGTCACCGCCGGAATGTCCGAGCGCGGCACGTTCAGCTTGTCGATGCCGAACAGCGCCTCCTCGGCCTGGCTCATGGCGCGGCGACGATCCTCGTTCACCGGCGCCACCATCAGCATGTACGGGCTGTCGGTCTTGATGTCGAAATACTGCCCGACATCCTCGCGCAGCACCGCCGGCGCGAACGGCCGGAAGGACTCGCGGTATTTCACCTTGAGGTTCAGCGTCTTCTGCATCGAGGGCGAACGCGCATCGCCCAGGATCGAGCGGGCGCCGAGCGAGCGCGGCCCGAACTCCATGCGGCCCTGCATCCAGCCCACCGCCTTCTCGTCGGCCAGCGCCTGCGCGGTCTGCTCGATGGTCTGCTCGCGGGTGAGCCGCGTGAACTTGGCGCCCGCCGCGCTCAGGCGCCGGGCGATCTCGTCGTCGGAATATTCCGGGCCGAGATAGGAGCCCGCCATGCCGTCGAGATGGCCGTTGAGCTGGCGCGACTGGCCGAGATAGCCGTGATAGGCGGCGAAGGCCGCACCGACCGCACCGCCAGCATCGCCCGCCGCCGGCTGCACCCAGATGCCGTCGAACAGGTTCTCGCGCAGGAGCTTGCCGTTGGCCACGCAGTTCAGCGCAACGCCGCCCGCCAGGCAGATGTTCTTGGCACCGGTCTCCTTCTTCACCGAGCGCGCCAGCCGCAGCACGATCTCCTCGGTGACGGCCTGGACGGAGGCCGCCAGGTCCATGTGATGCTGGGTCAGCAGTTCGTCGGGCTTGCGCGCCTTGCCGCCGAACAGCGCACCGAACTTTTCGTTCGTCATGCGCAGCCCGGTGCAATAGTCGAAATAGGTCTGGTCGAGCCGGAAGGTGCCGTCCTCCTTGAGGTCGACGATGTTGCCGAGGATCGTGTCCTTGAACTTGGGCTCGCCATAGGGCGCCAGCCCCATGACCTTGTACTCGCCGGAATTGACCTTGAAGCCCGTGTAGTAGGTGAAGGCCGAATAGAGCAGTCCGAGCGAATGGGGGAAGTGCAGCTCCTTCAGCATCTCGAGCTTGTTGCCCTGGCCCCAGCCCAGCGACGTCGTCGCCCATTCGCCGACGCCGTCCATGCACAGCACGGCGGCCTGTTCATAGGGTGAGGGAAAGAAGGCCGAAGCGGCGTGGCTCTGGTGATGCTCGCCGAACAGCAGGCGCTTGTGCCAGTCGAAGTCGGGCTGCCAGCGTTTCATCTCGTCGCGCAACAGCGTCTTCTGGAACAGCTTCTCCTTCAGCCATAGTGGCATGGCCATGCGGAACGAGTTGAATCCGCGTGGCGCGTAGGCGAGGTAGGTCTCGAGCAGGCGCTCGAACTTCAGGAACGGCTTGTCGTAGAAGGCGACGTAATCGACGTCGCCCAGCTTGATGCCGGCCGCGTCGAGGCAGTACTGCACGGCGTTCTGCGGGAAGCCCGAATCGTGCTTCTTGCGGGTGAAGCGTTCCTCCTGGGCGGCACCCACGAGATGGCCGTCCTCGATCAGCGCGGCAGCGCTGTCATGGTAGAAAGCCGAGATCCCGAGCACGCGCATGGAACGGCAGGCTCCCTTAGAACAGCGTGTAGATGAACGGCGCGATGGCCGAGCCCTTGGTCAGCACGATCAGGCCGCCGAAGATCACCATCATGATCAGGATCGGCAACAGCCAGAACTTCTTGCGCTCCCGCATGAAGGCCCAGAGTTCGACGAGGATGGAGCCCATGGCCGGTCCTTTCAGGATCAGAATTGGTTTTTCATCGATTGCGGCGGCGGTCCCGGCGGGGTGCGGTCGATCCAGTAGCTCTTCGCCGTGGGATCGAGACGCAGACGCAGGAAGTCCTTGCCCATGGCGCGCATGACAAGGCCGATCGGCATGATGGTCACGAAGAAAAGCAACCCCAGCACGATGGGGTTCATGACCTTGTAGAGCAGCAGGCCGAACTTCAGCCACAGCCTGTTGAGGGGATTGAGGACCTTCGGATAGGTGAAGGCCACGGCCAGAAAGACGACCGCCACCGGCAAGGTCCAGTGCCAGCCGGTATGGCCGCGCCACCACGACAAGGCGCTGACGAGCGCGAAGAAGCCGGCGAAGACCAAGCCAAAGCCGCGGTCACTACCGGTTTTGACATGCTCTTCGCGCGAAAAGTCCTCGTGAAGCTGGCTGGTCGCCATTTGTCGATGGTGCCTGATCAGTAAGCCGTCTTTTGCGGGCCCTTAAGTCACTGATCGCAAACGCCAAGTCAATTGGCGACCGCCTGGAAAACCTACTCGGCCGCTGCGGCGTCGAAGCGATAGGCGAGCAGGGCCGTCAGCGTCCGGCGCCACACCGCGGTGGCGCGCTCGAAGCTCAGCCCGTCGCGACGCCGCAGTACGATCCAGGCTTCCAGCGACAGGGCCGCCCCGATGGCGTCGGCCAGCTCCTCGCGCGCCGGCTCGCCGAGGGCGGCGAACTCGGGGGCGAACGCCTCAAAAGTGGCCTGCCGCAACTGGTTCTTCGCGGTCATGCCGCGCTCGGTGAGCGCCGGATGATTGACGAACTGCCCGGCGGCGACGCGCAGGGGCACGATCTTATCGAAGACCTGCGCCAGATTATCGACCACTTCGGCAATGCGGTCCGACAAGGGCCGGCTGCTCGAGGTCGGCGGCGGCACCACGAGGTCGCCGCGCACGCTGTCCACGACGGTTACGAAAAGTGACTCCACGTCGCCAAAATGCTGGAAAACCGACCGGACCGAAACGTCGGCCCGCTTGGCGACCGCGACCACTGTCGGCGCCGTGCTGGTCTCTGCGATCATCTCCTTGGCGGCCGCGATGATCTTGCGGCGAGTCTCGGCGGCGCGTCGATTGCGTCCGTCAGAACGCCCCGTGTCGACCATTTGTACCTCGCTTGACTGTGCCACTGCGCTGCCGCGCGGGAGAACCGCTGCTTCGCTCATTTGCGTATTCCTATCCGGTGTAACGGCGGACGGTGGCCAATGGCCGACCCGTCGCCTATGGAGGGCGTGAAATAAGGGCCGACTAGGGCAGGAACAAGGTAAACACCGTCGCACCACCATGAATACGAGCCATGCAAAAACCCCCCTCGCCGTGTTGTGGGACTTTGGCGGGGTCATCCTCAGCAGCCCCTTCGAGGCCTTCAATCGCTACGAGGCGGAGGCCGGACTTCCCAAAGATTTCATCCGTAGCCTCAACGCGCGCAATCCGGACGCCAATGCCTGGGCAAAGATGGAACGAAGCGAGGTCTCCCTCGAAGGCTTCGTCACCCTGTTCGAGGAGGAAGCGCGCCAGCAAGGGCACACGCTCGACGGCTGGAGAATTTTGCAGTCACTAAGCGGCGACATTCGGCCGCAGATGGTCGAGGCGCTGCGCCGCTGCAAGGCGGCGTTCCGCGTCGCCTGTATCACCAACAACATGAAATCGGGCGAAGGCCCGGGCATGGCCCGCAGTGCCGACAAGGCGAAAGCCGTGGCCGAAATCATGACGCTGTTCGAGCATGTCGTGGAATCGAGCAGGCTCGGCTGGCGCAAGCCCGACCCGCGCATCTATCGCCATGCTTGCGCGCTTTTGGGCGTGCCGCCCGAGCGCTGCGTCTATCTCGACGATCTCGGCATCAACCTCAAGCCGGCGCGCGCCATGGGCATGCGCACCATAAAGGTCGACGACCCCGACGCCGCGATCGACGAGCTGCAAGAGATGGTGGGAATCCCGTTGCGTGCGTGAAGAGGGCGAGGCTGACCGATGAGCTGGCAACCCGAGATCGACGAACTGCGACGGCGCGAGGAAATGGCGCGCCGCATGGGCGGGCCCGACAAGATCAAGCGCCAGCATGACGGCGGCAAGCTCACGGTGCGCGAGCGCATCGAGCGCCTGCTCGATGCCGGCTCGTTCCACGAGATCGGCGCCATCGCCGGCAAGGCGCAATACGACGAGCAGGGCCAGCTCACCGACTTCATGGCGTCCAACTTCGTGATGGGCCGCGGCCGCATCGATGGCCGCACGGTGGCCGTCGGCGGCGACGACTTCACGGTGCGCGGCGGCGCCGCCGATGCCTCGATCTGGGAAAAGCAGATGCTGTCGGAGCAGATGGCGGGCGAGCTCGGCATCCCGATGGTGCGCCTGGTCGACGGCACCGGCGGCGGCGGATCGGTCAAGACTTACGAGACTTCCGGCTTCACCTACGTGCCACGCAATCCGGCGTGGGAGCACGTCGTCGACAATCTCGCCAAGGTGCCGGTGGTGGCGCTGGGTCTCGGCTCCGTGGCCGGCCTCGGCTCGGCGCGCCTGGTGACTTCGCATTATTCGCTGATGGTGAAGGGCATCTCGCAAATGTTCGTGGCCGGGCCGCCGGTGGTGGCGCGGTTGGGCGAGAACGTCACCAAGGAAGAGCTGGGCGGCACGGAGATCCACGCCAAGAACGGCGCGGTCGACGACGAGGTCGAGAGCGAGGACGAAGCCTTTGCGCGCACGCGCCGGTTCCTTTCCTACCTGCCCTCCTCGATCGATGGCCTCGGCGAGCGGGCGCCCAGCAACGACGATGCCGGCCGCCGCGACGCCTCCCTGCTCGACGCCATCCCACGCGACCGTCGCAAGGTCTATCGTATCCGGCCGATCGTCGAAGCCTGCGTCGATCGCGGCTCGTTCTTCGAGATCGGCAAGCAATGGGGCCGCTCGGTCGTCACCGGCCTGGCGCGGCTCGATGGTTGGCCGGTGGCGGTGCTGGCGAGCGATCCCTTCGTCTATGGCGGCGGCTGGACAGCCGATGCCAGCCACAAGGTCATCCGCTTCGTCGACTTCGCCGAGACCTTCCATTTGCCGGTCGTGCATTTCGTCGACATCCCGGGCTTCGTGATCGGCGTTACGGCTGAGAAGGCCGGTACCATCCGGCACGGCGCGCGGGCCCTGGCGGCGATCTACCAATCGCAGGCGCCGTGGTGCTCGATCCTGATGCGGAAATCGTTCGGCGTGGCGGGTGCGGGGCACCAGAACTGGCAGAAGTACAATTTCCGTTACGCCTGGCCCTCGGGCGACTGGGGCTCGCTGCCGCTGGAAGGCGGCATCGAGGCCGCCTACAAGGCCGAGCTCGCCGCCTCACCCGATCCGGCCGCCCACCTTGCCGCCATCGAGGCCAGGCTCAACAAGGTGCGCTCGCCGTTCCGCACCGCCGAACGTTTCGGCGTCGAGGAGATCATCGATCCGCGCGATACGCGGCCGCTGCTGTGCGAGTTCGCCAATCTTGCCGCGCCGATGCGCAAGGCCGGCCCGCGCAGCTTCGGCTACCGGCCGTAGAGAAGGCGCCCGTGAAGCGCACGGCGAGACCGATCACCGCCAAATACCTGCAGAACGCCGCCGCGTTCTATCTCGAGCGCTATCCCAGCACGGCCGAAGGCCTGCGCCGCGTGCTGAACCGCCGGGTTGCCAAGGCCAGGATGCTCGATGCGCCGGTGATGGACGACGTCAAGCAGGCGATTGACGCTATCATCGCCAAGTTCGTCGCCGCCGGCGTGATCGACGACAAGGCCTTCGCCCAGACCAAGGCGCGCGCGCTGCACCGGCGGGGCACGTCGACCCGGCTCACCCGTCGCAAACTGCAAATCGCCGGCGTCGACGGCGACACGCTCGACCAGGCGATGGCGGCCCTCGACCTCGAACTCGATACCGATCCCGGCCTGCGCGAGCGGCGGGCCGCGGCGGCCCTGGCGCGGCGGCGGCGGCTCGGCCCTTACCGGCTGCCCAAGGACCGCAAGGACAACCGGGCGCGCGACCTGGCGGCGATGGCCCGCGCCGGCTTCGCCTACGACGTTGCCAAAAAGGTGATCGATGCACCCGGCCCCGACGCACTGGACGAGGCGTGACGGCAAAGCCATGGTTCGAGCATGACCGTCACGATCTGGCACAACCCGCGTTGCAGCAAGTCGCGACAGACCCTCGAGCTTCTGCGCCGTAAGGGAATAGAACCCGCGATCCGCGAGTATCTCAAGGAGCCACCGAGCAAGGCCGAAGTCGAAAAGCTGATCGACCTCTTAGGCGGCGATGCGAAGGATCTGATTCGGGATGGTGAACCGGAGTTCAAGAGCCTCGGCAAGAAGAAGGCCGATCTTGGCAAGGCGGAGATCGCCAAGGTGATCGCCCAGCATCCGGTCCTGCTGCAGCGGCCGATCGTGGTCGCGGGCAAGCGTGCCGCCATCGGCCGGCCGCCCGAAGCAGTGTTGCCGCTTGTGAAATAGCGCCATGATCGGACGGGTTCGCCTCTGGTCGGCCTATATCCTCTTCTTCTATGTCGTCACGCATCTGCTCAATCATGCGCTTGGCCTGATCTCGCTGCGCGTGCTCGAAGTCGGCCGGACGGGGTTCGTTTTCATCTGGCACAATCCGCTGGGTCAGACCGTTCTCTATGGCGCCCTGTTCACCCACTTCTTCCTGGCCTTGTGGTCGCTCTATCGCCGCCGCGCGCTCAGGCTCTCGCACTGGGAGTGGACGCAATTGGTGCTGGGCGCGCTGATCATTCCGCTCGGCGCGATCCACGTCGTCGGCACGCGCCTGGCCCACGAACTCTATGGCGTCGAGGCGGGCTATCCCTGGGTGCTCGGATCGCTGGTGGTGAGCGACTGGATGTCCATCGCGCGCCAGTTCCTGCTGCCCCTGGTCGTCTGGCTGCATGCCTGCATCGGCCTGCATTTCGCGTGGCGCCTCCGATCCTGGTATCCTGCCTGGTTGCCGGCGCTCTATGCGGTCGCGCTGCTCGTCCCCGTCGCTGGAATCGTCGGCGCGGCGATCGCGTTGCGCGACGTCGCCGATCTAGCCCAGCAGCCCGGCTTTCTCGAAAACCTGTTTGTCCACGAGCATGCGCCGCCGGCGGCCGATGTCGCCAACCTCTATGCGATTTCGCGCAATCTGCAGCTCGGCGCGCTCGCCCTGCTGGTCGGCGTTCTGGGCGCGCGTCCGCTGCGCGATTTCTGGGAACGACGTGCCGGTGTAGTGCGTCTCGACTACAGCGAACGCCGCAGCACGAGCCAGCCCGCGGGGCTCACGATTCTGGAAATGAGCCGTCTCGCGGGCATCCCTCATGCCTCGGTGTGCGGCGGACGCGGCCGCTGCTCGACCTGCCGGGTCCGCATCGGCGGAGAGGATCGCGCCCGGTTGCCGCCGGCCTCGCCCGAGGAGCAGAAGGTGCTGACGCGGGTGGGCGCGCCCGCCAACGTGCGGCTCGCCTGCCAGCTCCGCCCACCGCCCGGCCACTACCGCGTGACGCCGCTCCTGCCGGCATCGGCCGGCCCGGTCGAGGCCTATCGCCGGCAGCCGCAGGCCCATGGCGGCGAGCAGTATGTCGCGATCCTGTTCGCCGACATCCGTGGCTTCACCTCGATCTCGGAGGGTAAGCTGCCCTACGACGTGGTGTTCCTGCTCAACCGCTATTTCCGCGCGACCGGCCATGCCATCGAGGCGGCCGGCGGCCGGGTCGACAAGTTCATCGGTGACGGCGTGATGGCGATCTTCGGACTCGACCGCGAGCCGCAGGTCGCCTGCCGGCAGGCGCTCGACGCGGCGCGTCGCCTGGCCCTGGCGCTCGACGACCTCAACGAGGCGATGTCGGGCGACCTCGATCAGCCGCTGCGCATCGGCATCGGCCTGCACGCGGGCCCGACCATCGTGGGCGAGATGGGCTATGAGCGCGCCACCCAGCTCACCGCCATCGGCGATACGGTCAACACGGCCAGCCGCCTGGAGAGCCTTACCAAGGAATTCGGCGTCGAACTGGTCGTTTCACAGGAATTGCTGGATCGCGCCGGCGTCGATCTCGCGGCCCATGAGCGCCACGACGTGGAGATCCGCGGCCGTCAGGAGCGGCTGGCGGTGCGTGCGGTCAAGCGGGCGGCCGAACTCACGGCAATGTCATAAGAATTTCGTTGCCCGCGACGCGGGCGAGGCAAGAATGCAGCGACTTTCAGGAGGTGGACCATGCGCTCGACCTTTCTTGCCGCCGTGGCGGTGTTTGCTCTCGGCTTTTCGACGGTGGCCTTCGCCGCGGGCGGTGGCGCCGATCCATCGCCGGCGCAGCAAGCCAAGCCGGTCGACCCGAACTTTACGCGCGCCAAGGCGATGATCGAGGCCAACAAGGACTACGCCAACGCCCTGCCGCTGTTGCAGCAGGTCGTGGCCAAGGATCCGCGCAACGCGGACGCCTACAATCTGATGGGCTATGCCACGCGCAAGTCCGGCAACGCGAACGGTTCACTGCAATACTACCAACAGGCGCTGGCAATCGATCCCAGGCACCTCGGCGCGTATGAGTACCTCGGCGAGGCCTACCTGATGCTCGATCGCCCGGCCGAGGCCGACCAGATGCTGGCGCGGCTCGATTCGCTCTGCGTCTTCGGCTGCAGCGAATACCGCATGCTCAAGGCGGCGGTCGCCAACTACAAGAAAGGCCAAAAGCCGACGAACTAGCGTGAGCTAGTTCGTCGCCCCGACCGAAGCCCGAAGGGCGAAGCGGAGGGGCCTTCTCTCCATCAGCCGTCAATGGGCGACGAGCAGCGGCGCCGTCATGCTGGCCAGCAGCGTGCGGCTGGCGCCGCCCAGCACCCTCTCGCGCATGCGTGAGTGGCCGTAGATCCCCATGACGATGAGATCGACGTCGTGATCGGCGGCGCGCGACAGGATCACGCCGCCGACGTCGGAGTCGGCGGCGGTGTCGCGCTGCACCGCTACCTTCACGCCATGACGGGCGAGCCAGATGGCGACATCGGCGCCCGGCTCTTCACGATCGCGACCGACCTTGGGGTCGATGATCAGCACGATCGCCTTGTCGGCGGCCATGAGCAGCGGCAGCGCGCCGACAGCCGCGTGCTTGGCTTCGCGGCTGTCGTTCCAGCACAGCATCACCGTCTTGCCCGGCGGTTTGGCCGCGCCGATATAGGGTACGATCAGCACCGGGCACTCGGCGGCCATGGCAATATCCTCCGCCAGATCGACCGGCGTGGCGGTCGGCGGGGAGTCCGGCTCGGCCTGTCCCACGATCACGAGATCAGCGACGCGCGCCTCGGCGGCGAGGATTTCGTCGACATACCCGTCGACGACGCGCCATTCGCCGGAGATGCCCTGGTTGCCGACGGCATCCCTGAACGCCGCCGTGGCCATCGCCTCTTCGGCCTTCACCGCCGTTTCGTAGCTCCTGTAGAGGCTGTCCATGGCGGGGCCGGCATCGGTGAACGCCGGCGCCTGGAAGGCATGGCGCACATGCAAGCCGATGACGTGGCCGCCGAAGCGGTCTGCCAGATCGGCGGCGATCCTGAGGCGGCCTGCCGTGCCGCGGCTGGCATCGCAATGCACCAAGATGGTCTTGTAGCCCATGGCGCCCTCCCCGTTGTTGCAAGCCTACAACGGCGCGGCTGAGCGGGGGATGCGAAATTCGCCCTCTGCTGCAAGCCGCGCGACGTTCCCCCCGGCGGCCCGGACGGCTATGCTCGCGTCGCATAAACGCCCGTTCACGCCGCGCCGCTCCGGAGGGCCTTCCGAGATGAGCACCGCCACTTCCGTACCTCTCGTTTTCGGCGACTACGCCCTGGAGGACCGCTACCGGCTCGACAAGGGCCGCGTCTATCTCACCGGCATCCAGGCGCTGGTCCGCCTGCCGATGATGCAGCGCCAGCGCGACCTCGCCGCCGGGCTCAACACCGGCGGATTCATCTCGGGTTATCGCGGCTCGCCGCTTGGCATGTATGACAACGCGCTGTGGACGGCGAAGCGCTACCTCAAGGAAAACAACATCCACTTCCAGCCTGGCCTCAACGAGGACCTCGCCGCCACCTCGGTATGGGGCACGCAGCAGGTCAACCTGTTTCCCGGCGCCACCGTCGATGGCGTGTTCTCGATCTGGTACGGCAAGGGCCCCGGCGTCGATCGCTCGATGGACGTGCTGAAGCACGGCAATGCCGCCGGCAGCTCGCCGCATGGCGGCGTGATCGCGCTGGCCGGCGACGATCACGGCGCCCAGTCCTCGACCTTGCCGCATCAGAGCGAGCAGGTGTTTGCCGCCGCAATGATCCCCGTGGTGAACCCCGCCAACGTGCAGGAGTATCTCGACTTCGGCGTCCTGGGATTCGCACTGTCGCGCTACTCCGGCTGCTGGATCGGCTTCAAGGCGATCTCCGAGACGGTGGAATCGGGCGCGTCGGTGTGGGTCGATCCGGAGCGCATCAAGATCATGATGCCGACCGACTTCCAGCTTCCGCCGGGCGGGCTCGGCATTCGCAATCCCGATCCGCCGATGGAAGCGGAGAAGCGCCTGCACGGGCCGAAGATGGCGGCGGTGAAGGCGTTCGTGCGCGCCAACGGCTTCGACCGCGTGGTGATCGATCCGGCCAATGCGCGGCTCGGCATCATGACCACGGGCAAGGCCTATCTCGACACGCGTCAGGCGCTGGAAGATCTCGGCATCGACGAAGCGCGCGCCCGCGCGCTCGGCATCCGTCTCTACAAGGTCGGCATGACCTGGCCGCTCGAGCCCGAAGGCGCGCGGCGCTTCGCCGAGGGTCTGCAGGAAGTGATCGTCATCGAGGAGAAGCGCTCCAACCTCGAAGAGCAGCTCGTGCACCTGCTCTACAACCTGCCGGCCGACCGCCGCCCGCTGGTGATCGGCAAATCAGACGAGTCCGGGCGCATCATCCTGCCGAGCGAGGGCGAGCTGACGCCGACCGGCGTCGCCATGGTGATCGCCGCCCGCCTGATGAAACATGGCGGCGAGTCGCCGGAGCTGCGCCAGCGGCTGGCCCGCCTCGAAAGCAAGGAAAAGCTTCTGGCTGCGCCGCCGCCCAAGGTGTCGCGCACGCCGTATTTCTGCTCGGGCTGCCCTCACAACACGTCGACGCGCGTTCCCGAGGGCAGCCGTGCCATGGCGGGCATCGGCTGCCATGGCATGGCGATTTGGATGCCCGAGCGCCGCACGGCGCTGATCAGCCACATGGGCGGCGAAGGCGTGCCTTGGGTTGGCCAGGCGCCGTTCATGGCAGACAAGCACATCTTCCAGAATCTGGGCGATGGCACGTATTACCATTCCGGTCTGATGGCGATCCGCCAGGCCGCGGCGGCCGGCGTCAACATCACCTACAAGATCCTGTTCAACGACGCCGTCGCCATGACCGGCGGCCAGCCGCATGACGGGCCGCTGAACGTGCCCGACATCACCAAGCAGGTCGCGGCCGAGGGCGCCAGGAAGGTCGTCGTGGTCACCGACGAGCCGGACAAGTATCCGGTGGGCGCCGAATTCGCGTCGGGCGTCACGATCCGCCATCGCGACGAATTGGACGCCGTGCAGCGCGAGCTGCGTGAGATCCCGGGCCTCACCGTGCTGGTCTACGACCAGACCTGCGCCGCGGAGAAGCGCCGGCGCCGCAAGCGCGGCACCTTCCCCGATCCCGCCAAGCGCGTGTTCATCAACGATGCGGTGTGCGAGGGCTGCGGCGACTGCTCCGACAAGAGCAACTGCGTATCGGTCAAGCCCCTCGAGACCGAGCTCGGCCGCAAGCGCCAGATCGACCAGAGCAACTGCAACAAGGACTTTTCCTGCGTGAACGGCTTCTGCCCGAGCTTCGTGTCGGTGCATGGCGGCACGCCCGCCAAGGCCAGGCGGCCGCAGCTCAAGCTGGTACAGGACGATCCGTTTGCCGCGCTGCCCCTGCCCACCCTGCGGCCACTGTCCGAAGCCTACGGCATCCTGGTGACCGGCATCGGCGGCACTGGCGTGATCACCGTGGGAGCGCTGATCGGCATGGCGGCCCATCTCGAGGGCAAGGGCTGCACCGTGCTCGACTTCACCGGGCTTGCCCAGAAGAACGGCGCGGTGATGAGCCATGTGCGCCTCGCCCCCAGGCCCGAGGACCTGCATGCCGTGCGCATCGCCGCCGGCGGCGCCAACCTGGTGCTGGGCTGCGACATGGTCGTGGCCGCCTCGCCGGCCGCGCTGTCGCGCATCGAGCAGGGCGTCACCAAGGCGGTGATCAACGGCCATGTCCAGCCGGTGGCGGCCTTCGTTATGAACGGCGACATGGATCTCGGCGCCGAGGCCATGATGAAGTCGATCCGCGACGCCGCGGGCGACGAAGCGACCGCGTTCGTCGACGGCACCGGCCTCGCCACGGCGATCCTGGGCGATTCGATCGCCACCAACCTCTTCATGCTGGGCTATGCCTGGCAGAAGGGCCTGCTGCCGCTGTCGTTCGCGGCCATCGAGCGCGCCATCGAGCTCAATGGCGTGGCGGTCGAGACCAGCAAGCGGACCTTCGCCTGGGGCAGGCTGGCCGCCCACGATCTTGCCGCCGTGCAGGTCGCCGCCAAGCCCACGCTACGGGTCGAGAAGCCGGTGGCGCGTACCCTGCCGGAGATCGTGGCCAAGCGGGTCGAGCTGCTGACCGCTTATCAGGACAAGGCCTATGCCGAGCGCTACAGCGCCTTCGTCGACAAGGTCGCCAAGGCGGAGAAGGAGAAGGCGCCGGGCCGGCGCGGGCTCGCCGAAGCGGTCGCCAAGTCGCTCTACAAGCTGATGGCCTACAAGGACGAGTACGAGGTCGGCCGCCTCTACAGTGACGGCGAGTTCCTGAAGAAGCTCGGCACGCAATTCGAGGGCGACTACAAGCTCACCTTCCACCTGGCGCCGCCCCTCTTCGCCGATCGCGATCCCACGACCGGGCAGCTCAAGAAGCGCGAATACGGTGCCTGGATCATGCCGATGTTCCGCCTGCTCGCGTCGCTGAAACGCCTGCGCGGCACGCGGCTCGACCTCTTCGGCTACACCGCGGAACGCCGTCGGGAACGCCGTCTGATCGGCGAATACCAAGCGACCGTCGAGACGCTGCTGGCGAGCCTCGACTCGACCAACCACGCGCTCGCGCTGCAGATCGCGGCGTTGCCGGAGACGATGCGCGGCTTCGGCCACATCAAGGACAAGAACATCGACCTGGCCAAGGAGCGCGAGGCGAGTCTGCTCGCCGCCTACCGCAATCCTACGCTGCAGTCTGCCGCGGCCGAATAGCGACCGGAGAAGAGCGGGACGCCCGCGCTTCCATGGGGTTGGGGAAGGAAGCACAGGCGTCCCTGGAATGCGCCAGCCGCGAAGGGAGGGTTTGCGGCGGCACAATCGCGCTATAGGCCGTTGCACCGGGAAATGTAAGCACAATCAGGGGTCGCAAAATGCACATCTGACACCCGTCAGATGAAGGGCCTCGCCCCTCGACTGTTGCAGTGAGACATCAAAGTTCTCCTCGCCGCGACGCGGTCGAAGAGGCGCCCCTGAAAAATCGCAGGCAGGTTCAGGCGCGGCCCGACTGATGCGAGAAAGACGCCGGGTCGAACCGCCCGCCGGGACCGCCCTTGCTGCCGAGGCGATCGAGGGCGCGCTGCCACTTGGCGGCGAAATCGACGTCGAACACCAGCGCGGCGTCGCCGTCGACCACCAGCCAGGCATTGTCCTGCATCTCGAGGTCGAGTTGGCCGGGCGCCCAGCCGGAATGGCCGAGCGCCAGCCAGGCGTCCTTGGGGCCGCTGCCGCCGGCCATGTCTTTCAGGATCTCCAGCGAGGCGGTGAGCGCCATGCCGCCTTCGATGAGGAGGGTCTCCTCGCGCTTGTAGTCGGCGGAGTGCAGCACCAGGCCGCGCGAGGTATCGACCGGGCCGCCGAACAGCACCGCCCGCTCGGCCGCCGCCGGCGACACCGCGATGCCGAGCTGCTTGTAGACCTGGCCGAGCGGCAGATCCTCGACCTTGTTGTTCACGATAATACCCAAGGCGCCGTCGTCGTCATGCTTGCAGATGAACACAACGCTCTTCTGGAAGCGCTCGTCGGGCATGGACGGCGCGGCGACCAGGAAGCGGCCGACCAACGTAGCGGCGGGGGAGCCTGATCCGGGCATGATGCAATGATCCTCCAAATCCATGGGGATTGTCCGAGCAAAGATCAAGCCGGGGAGCCAGCTGGAATGGGCCCCATTGGACAAATCGCGACCCCTCGCCTAGGGTCCGCCGGTTCGCGAGGCTGCCCGCTCCGGGCGGCAATTGAAGGAGCAAATAATGGCGAAAGTCGGCGACAAGGTGCCCAGCGCCACGTTGCGCATGCTGGGTCCCGAGGGGCCCAAAGCGGTCACCACCGAGGAACTTTTCGCGCCCGGCAAGAAGGTCGTTGCCTTCGCCCTGCCGGGTGCTTTCACCCCCACTTGTTCAGCAAAACACGTGCCCGGGTTCGTGGCCGAAGCAGACAAGCTCAAGGCGAAGGGTGTCGACACCATCGCCTGCATTTCCGTCAATGACGCGTTCGTGATGGGCGCCTGGGGCAAGGACCAGAAGGCCGGCGACAAGGTGCTCATGCTGGGCGACGGCAACGGCGAGTTCACCCAGGCGATGGGCCTCACCATGGACGGCTCCAAGTTCGGCCTCGGCACGCGCAGCCAGCGCTATGCCATGATCGTCGACAACGGCGTCATCAAGGACCTGTTCGTCGAGAAGCCGGGCGCCTTCGAGGTGTCCGCGGCCGAGAACGTCCTGAAGCATCTCTAGCGCGCTTCGAGCGCAGTCGAGATCGACGGCGGGGCCAAGGCCCCGCCGTTTTCGTTTGGCGATGTCTCTCTAAAGCGTCACGCCGCCATTGACGTGAATCGTCTGGCCGGTGACATAGCTCGCCCCCGGCGAGCACAGGAAGGCGATCACGGCCGCCACCTCGGCCGGCTTGCCGTAGCGGCCCATCGGCACCAGCGCGCTCATCTGCGCCATGCGATCGCGCGAAATCGCCGCGTGCGCCTCGGGATCCTTTTCGATCAAGCCAGGCGCCACGCAATTCGCGGTCCCGCCCGAGAGTGCGATCTCGATGGCGAAGGCGCGTGCCAGCGCCTCCATGCCGGCCTTGGCCGCGGCCGACGCCGGAAAGCTCGGCAGCCCGCGCGCGAAGGCATGGGCCACGAAGGACGACACGCCGACCAGGCGCCCCGCCGTGCCCGCCGTCACCAGCCAAGGCTTGGCGGCGGCAGCAAGCTCGAAGAAGGCCGAGCTCATGGCGGCGAGGCTTGCGTCCCAGCCGGCGCGATCCAGCTCGCCGATCGGACGGCGGTCGGCGAAGCCTGCGTTGCTCACCACGACGTCGAGCCGGCCGAATTTCCGCGCCGTCTCGTCGACCAGGCCGCGCGCGGCGCCGCTCACGGCGAGATCGCCTTCGAGGATCAGCGCCTCGGCGCCGGCGCCGCGCACGACGCCCGCGATCTTCTCCAGACCCGAGCGATTCTTCCGGGCATGGAGCGCGACGGCGGTATCGGGCGCCGCCAGCGCACGGGCGGTCGCCGCACCGATGCCCGACGAGGCGCCGGTGATGAGGATGACGCGCATCAGTCAGGCTCCGGTCGAGGACAGCAGGCTCGGCCGAAGTCGCCGATGCCGACAAGGGACGTGGGAAATCATCTCGATGCGAAGGATAGCATCGCCTAGCGGCAGGCGTCGCGCACGACTGGCGCCAGCTCGTCCGCGAAGCGCCGCGCGCCCTGCACGGAGAAATGGCCATTGTCGACGAAGTCGGCTTCGCCGAATGAATCGGTTGGCACGTCGATATGGATGTCGCCCAGCTCCTTGGCCGCGCGGGTCAGCAGGGTGTTCGCCTTCTGCTGCAGCAGCCAGAGGTCGCGGTCGCGCACCAGCGGCAGCCAGCCGTAGCGGCCGTCGCCCGAGAGCTGCGCGCGATTGAGGAGCTGGCCGACCCAGAGGGTGGTGACGCCGCGCTGGCGGTTGATGGCCGAGATGGCGCGGATGTTGCGCTCGTAGAGGACATCGAGCGCCGGGTCGTCACCGGTCGCCGGATCGCGGCCGTAGGGATCGGTGAAGTAGCGGACGGTGTCGACATTGGCGCTGATGAAGCGCAGCACCATGGTGAGCAGAGGCGAGATCGTGACGTGCGAGCCGCCGATCCGCCGCACTTTCAGCGAATCGACCTGGCTCGGCAGATGGAAGTCGGCATAGGCCGGATCGAGATCGGGAATGTGCGCGTTGCGCAGGTCGTTCCAGCCGACATAGTAGATGGCGCAGCGCGGTTTCTTGCCGAACTTGGCTTGATAGAACGCCGTCTGGATCAGGTGTTCGACGGTGGTGTAGCCCGGCACGCCGTGATTGACGACGAAGAAGCGGCCCTTGCTTTCACCCTGCTCGAGGGCGGCGGCGAGCCGGTCGCTCCAGGTGTCGCCTTCGCCCGCGCCGATATCGTAGGTCGTCGAACCGCCGAAAGTCGCCACGACGCTGCGCCCCGCGAGCTCGCCCGGCGCTGGGTCGCGGCCGCGCGTGCCCTCCGAGGTGTGGCTGATCGCAAGGCCGGTGGCGCTGGTGAAGCTGAGCGAGGGGATGGGAACGGCCTGCAGCAACGCGTGCCACCGGAAGCGCTGCGGCTCCGATTTGTCCGGCGGCAGCAGCGACGCCCCGCCCAACGCGGCATGCCGCAAGGCGTACGAACCGACGCCCCAGCCGAAGTCGACCAGCGCCAGGATCAGCAAGGCCCCGGCGATGCGCGGCCAGCGCACGAGGGCCACGACAAGGACGAGGAGCGTCAGCAAATAGAGAAAGAAGAACGCGCGCGGGCCGAATGCGGTGAGCTCCTCAATGGCGATCAGCCAGCCTGCCGCCAGGAGGACAGCAAGCGCCAGGACGAACGCCACGAAGGCAATGATCGCCCGCTCGAAACGGTAGGGACGGCTGACACCGACATAGGCGAGCATCCGGTTCGACATGTCGGTCACGCCCTGGACGGCGATCTCATTGCTGCTTGAAGGTCCACACTTCCGCCATTGTCCTCGTGGGGACTCTCTCACACTTGATCTGCGAATACCAAGCCGTGCTTCGCCGGCGGGGCACGATCACGTTTGCTTGTCTTGGCGTTGCCAAAGCGTGTCGCGTGTTATGCACGACAGGCGTTCAACCGACGTGGATTTCGACAGGAGACGCGCAAATGAAGGTTCAATGGCCAGTCGTCATCGCGCTCGCCGGCCCCGTCGCCATTTTGGCGGCCGCCGCGAGCGCGCAAATACCGGACGCCGTCGCCGCTCCGAATGAAGCCGTGGTGGCAACCGTCCATGCCGAAGGCGCACAGGTCTACGACTGCAAGGCCGGCGCGGACGGAAAGCTCGTTTGGCAGTTCCGCGAGCCCATTGCGACACTGCTCGTCGACGGCAAGACGGTCGGCCGGCACTTTGCCGGCCCGAGCTGGGAGCTGGCCGATGGCAGCGCGGTCACCGGCAAGATCGCCGGTCGCGCCGCCGGCGCGACGCCGAAGGATATTCCCCTGCTGAAGCTCGACGCGGCCTCGCACCGTGGATCGGGACAGCTGACGGGCGTCATGACAATCCAGAGGCTCAACACCAAGGGCGGCGTAGCCGAGGGCCCGTGCGACTCAGCAGGGGCGTTTCTGTCCGTGCCCTACTCAGCCGACTACACGTTTCTCAAGAAGGGCAGCTGACGGTTGACTGAAGAAGAATGGCGCGCCCGAAGAGATTCGAACTCCTAACCTTCTGATCCGTAGTCAGATGCTCTATCCAGTTGAGCTACGGGCGCACGGCCGGATGGCCTTCTGAAAAGGGTCCGGCGAAGAGGCGCGCACCCTAATGAAACCGGCTGGGCGATGCAAGCCGCGAAGCGGCCGCACCATGTCCCATAAAATCAGAGTTTTAGGCAGGCCAAATGCTGCTAGGGGCTGATCCGACCTTCCCGCAATCGCGTATCCCCGATCAGGGGCGTAGGATGACGGCCATGGTCTTTCGCATGCTTGCCCTCCTGGGAGCGCTGGTCGGCCTGGCGTCCAGCGCGCAGGCTCAGGACGTGTCGTCGGCCGACCGCGCGGCAATCCGCGACATCATCCAGTCCCAGGTCGATGCCTTCCGGCGCGACGACGGCGACGCTGCCTTCGGCTACGCCTCGCCCTCGATCCGCGGCATGTTCGGCTCGTCCGAGATCTTCATGGACATGGTGCGCCAAGGCTATCAGCCGGTCTATCGCCCCCAGGCGTTCGACTTCGCCGAGATCGTGACCCTGGACGGCCAGGTCACGCAGAAGGTCCATGTCATCGGTCCCGACGGCCGGCCGGTCACCGCCTATTATCCGATGACGCGACTGCCCGACGGCAGCTGGCGGATCAACGGCTGCTATTTGCAGGCGCCCGAAGAGCACCAGGCCTGATTTCCCGCCGGCAAATTCCGTCATGACTCGCGTATCGCCGAAGGTGCTGGCGCTGCTGGCCACCCTCACCCTCGTCTGGGGCACAAACTGGCCGCTCTTCAAGATCGCGCTGGACGAGCTGCCGGTGCTCACCTTCCGCGCCGTCGTTCTGCTCACCGCGACCGTGGTCCTGCTGGCGATCATGCTGGCGCGCGGCGAGAGCTTCGCGGTGCCGCGCGGCAAGTGGCCGGCGCTGGTCGCGGCATCGGCGATGAACCTCTTCATCTGGAACATCGCGACGTCGCTCGCCGTGCTCTATATCCCGTCCGGCCACGCCTCGGTGCTGGCCTACACCATGCCATTGTGGGTGGCGTTGATCGGCTTCGCCGTGTTCGGCCAGCGCCTGACCGGCCGCCTGCTGGTCGCGATCCTGATCGGCGCTGCCGCCGTGGTGGCGCTGATGGTGCCCAACTTCGCGAGCTACGCGCACGCGCCGGCGGGGCTCTTCTGGGGCCTGTTCGCGGGCTTCTGCTGGGCCGTCGGCACCTTCGTCGTCAAGCGCACGAGCTGGCAAGGCATGGGCCTGTCGCTCACCTTCTGGCAGGTCGTGATCACCCTGCCACCAATCGTGCTCGGCGCCCTGCTGATCGACGGCCTGCCGACACGCTGGCCGTCGACCCAGGCGCTGGCCGCCACGATCTACACCGGCGCCGTTCCCATGGCGCTGGGCACCGTCGCCTGGTTCGCCCTGGTGAAGCTTCTGCCCGCCCAGGTCGCGGGCCTTTCCGCCATCGCCATTCCCATCGTGGCCATTGTGAGCGGCGTGCTGATCCTGCATGAGCCCCTCTCGCCGCTGCAGGCGCTGGCCATCGCCTCGACGGTGCTGTCGTTGTGGCTCGCCTTGATGCCGGCGCGGGCGCGCTAGACCAAGGACAGCGACAAGGGCCGGGTCAGCCCAGCTCGAGGCTGGTAACGCCGAACAGGCCGGCGTAATCGACCTTGGGGTCGGGGCCGGTATACATGCGCGCCGTTTCGAACGAGGGTCTCAGCCCGATCCGTTCGGCAAGCGCGATGGCCGGCTTGTTGATATCGGGCATGTCGATCGCCACGGCCGTCGCGCCGGTCTTGGCGGCGAGAGCCGAGACCAGGGAAGCGGCGATCTCCGGCGACGCGGCGAACAGCGGGCCCACGCGCGACGCCGCCTGGCACGTCCGCATCACCGCAAAGCCCGCCAGCTCGCCGTCGCGCACCGCCACCATGGCGGCGCGTTCGGGCAGCGTGATCCACGACGCCAGGAAGGAATCGCGCGCCTCGGGAAAGAAGCGGCGGTCGTAGGCGGCGAGCTTGTCGAAGGCCACGCTGCGCGCATCGAGCAGGCTCACGCCCGCAGGGACCGCGGCAGCGGCCGGCGTTCCTTCGTGGCGGACATTGTTCCAGGCGTTGCGGAAGCCCGACTTGCGGTAGTTGGCCTGCTGCGCCACCACGCCGTCGAGCCCGACATTGCGGCCCTCCAACCGCGCCATGCCGGCGCGCCAGACCTGGATGCCGTAGCCTTTGCCGCGCACCTGCGGTCGGGCGATGTAGAAGCCGAGGAAGCCCAGCGCCGGGCCGTACTTCACGACGGAAATGCAGACGACCGGCTCGCCGTCGAGGCGGCCGATACGGAAGGCGCCAGGATCGGCGGCAAAGAAGGCGTGGGTGTCGGTATTGCCCGGATTCCAGCCCTCGTCGGCGGCCCATCGGGCCATGCGCTGAACGTCGTCGGCGCTGCCGACCGCGATCTCGAAAGTCATGCGGCGAAGCTAGCCGAAACGGCGGCGGGCGGCGACAGTCGCTTGCAAATGCCTCGCCATCGTCGTCAGACTGGCCTGCAACAATAAACGCGCGGAGGATACGCAATGAAGCGGCTGGCCCTGCTGGTGACGATGCTCTTCGTTTCACTGCTGCCGACAAGTCAAGCAGGCGCGCAGCAATGGGTGGCAAGCTGGACCGCCTCAGTGCACGGCCCCTACCCTGTCGGCAATCCGACCGCGCAGCCCGAACTCAAATATGCCTTCCCTTCCGCGCAGCAAGGCGCCCGCAACCAGTCGTTCCGCATGATCGTGCGGCCCGATGTCTGGGGACCGCAGACGCGTATCCGGCTCTCCAACGCCTTCGGCACGCAGCCCGTCACCTTCAACGACGCCTATGTCGGGCTGCAGGAGAGCGGCAGCGCGGTCCTCAAGGCAACCAACCAGCGGGTTCTTTTCGGCGGCCAGAAAAGCGTCACCGTCCAGCCCGGCCAGAGCGTGGTGAGCGACGCGGTGGCGCTGCCCTTCGTCAAGACTCCCCCTGACCCGCTGCTCAAGGGACGCAAGCTCGCGGTCAGCTTCCATGTCGTGGGTGAAAGCGGCCCGATGACCTGGCACGCCAAGGCGTTGCAGACCTCCTACCTCTCGGCGCCGGGCTCGGGCCCGCATAGCCAGGACGAAGGGGAAAGCCCCTTCCCCTTCTCGACGACCTCCTGGTACTTCCTCGACGAGGTCGACATGAACCTGCCGGCCAAGGCTGACGTCATCGTGGCCTTCGGCGATTCGATCACCGACGGCACCGCCAGCACGATCAACGGCGACGACCGCTGGCCGGATGTCCTGTCGCGCCGCCTGCACGCCGCCTACGGCGACGACTTCGTCGTGGTCAACGAGGGCATCGGCGGCAACCAGGTCGTGGGACCGGCAGAGTACACGCCGGCCAAGCCGATGGCCGGCGGCCCCAGCGCGCTGTCGCGGCTCGACCGCGATATCGTGAGCCTGCCCGGCGTGTCCGCCGTGATCTGGCTCGAGGGCATCAACGATTTCGGCGCCGACGCCTCCGCCAATGCCGTCATGGCCGGCTACACCAAGGGCGTCGACTATCTGCGCCAGAAGATGCCGGGCGTGAGGATCTACGTCGCCACCCTGACGCCGGCCCTCAACAGCGCGATCGCGACTCATGGCCGGCCGGAAGTCGACGCCAAGCGCAAGGCGCTGAACGAGTTCTTCCGGACGTCCAAGATCTTCGACGGCGTCATCGACTTCGACAAGGCGACGCTCGATCCCGCGACCGGCGAAGTGAAGGTGGAATTCCAGCCCAACTCCTCGACCGGCGGTCCGGGCGACAAGCTTCACCCCAACCGCGCCGGCTATGCCGCGATGGGCAACACCATCGACCTTGCGGTGATCACCGGGCGCCAGAAGTAATCTTGCCGGACCGCGGGCCTCCAGGCCCGCCTCTTCGTCTTTGCTGGGAGCGCGCCACTCCCGTGGCGCTTGGGCTGTGTGATCCACGAAGATGCGCCATGGAGTGGCGCGCTCCCAGCCATGAGCGGGCCTGGAGGCCCGCGGTCCGGCAAGATTACTCCGCGGCCTTGGCGGCAGCCGAGAAGAAGCGGTTCTCCGGCCGCGGCAGGCCGAGATTCTCGCGCAAGGTCTTGCCTTCGTACTCGGTGCGGAACAGGCCGCGGCGCTGCAGCTCGGGCACGACCTTGTTGACGAAGTCGTCGAGGCCGCCCGGCAGGTAGGGGAACATGACGTTGAAGCCGTCGCTGGCTTCGGTCACCAGCCACTCCTCCATCTGGTCGGCGATCATCTTGGGCGTACCCATCACCGCCAGCCCGCCATAGCCGCCCAGGCGCCCGGCGATCTGGCGCACCGTGAGGTTCTCGCGCTTGGCCAGCGCCACGACCCGTTCTCGGCCGCTCTTGCTCTGGTTGGTCTCGGGAATCTCGGGCAGCGGCCCGTCGGGATCGAACTTGCGTGCATCCTGGCCGACGGCGATGGAGAGCGCGGCAATGCCGCTGTCGTAGCTCACCAGGCTGTCAAGCCGGGCGCGCTTCTCCTTCGCCTCGTCGAGTGAATCGCCCACGATGGTGAAAGCGCCGGGCAGGATTTTTATGTGATCGGGGTTGCGTCCGATCTTGGCCGCTCGGCCTTTAACGTCGGCATAGAAGGCGCGGCCCGCGTCGATCGGCCCGCCGGCGGCGAATACCACTTCGGCGGTTTCGGCCGCGAGCTGACGGCCGGCATCCGAGGCGCCAGCCTGCACCATCACCGGCCAGCCCTGGATCGGGCGGGCGATGTTGAGGGGGCCCTTCACCTTCAGATACTTGCCCTTGTGGTTCAGCACATGGAGCTTGGCCGGATCGAAA
>Ga0210387_10000084_pt1 | contig 66440 bp, 66 predicted proteins | sample IncBWC7OmetaG_FD_160108 | JGI IMG/M metagenome (GOLD analysis project Ga0210387, IMG submission 160108) | Forest soil microbial communities from Barre Woods Harvard Forest LTER site, Petersham, Massachusetts, United States - Inc-BW-C-7-O ... | reverse complement strand
CCCTATCCCCCTCATATTAAGGTCTCCAAGATGGCTAAGATGACGAAAAACCAGTTGATTGATGCGATTGCCGAGGGGACGCAAGTTTCCAAAAGTGACGTCAAGACCGTCATCGAACATCTGGTAACAGTGGGTTACAAGGAACTGAACGAAACCGGCGAGTTCGTGATCCCCGGCTTCGCAAAGATGTCCGTGGTGAACAAGCCGGCGACGGAAGCCCGCAGCGGCATCAATCCCTTCACCAAAGAGCCGATGCAGTTTGCGGCCAAGCCTGCCAGCAAATCCGTCAAGGCATCGCCGTTGAAGGTCGCGAAGGACGCGGTAGGCAGTCAAACGGGCGGCTAAAGCCTCAATTGAACGCCATTCCACCGCTCGATGCGATGGTTTGGCCAAATCAATCAGACATCGCGCGGCGAGTTGTCGAACCGGTCGAGAAACTCTTTCACCGAGTGCACGACGCCGGTATCGGTCGCCTTGTATCCCGGGAGTGCGGCGACGGCCGTTTGAAATTCGAGGCCCTTCATGATGTCGAGCACCCGCCGCATCGGCTCGGTTTCGAGAAAAGTCTGCCGGCAGGCAAAGACATAGTCCTCCGTCAACAGGCGGATGAAGTCGAGACCGAACTGGCGCGCCGCTGCCTCGACGCCGAAGGCGACATCGGCCATGCCGCTCGCGACGTAAGCGGCGACAGCGGCGTGCGTGAACTCGATCTGCTGCGCACCGCTGATCTGCGCCTCGTCGATCCCGTGCAGTGCCAAAAGCTGATCGAACAACAGGCGCGTTCCGGAATCATGGTCGCGGTTGACGAAGCGCGCCTTCGTGTCCGCGATGTCTTTCACGGAGGCAATCTTGAGCGGATTGCCGCGCTTTACCATCAGCCCCATCTCGCGGGTGACAAAGCTGATAATTCGATCCTGGCGCGGATCGAGCCATTCCTTGCAAGCCTGAACGCCCTGCGCGCGCAATTCGCCGCGCGGCAGATGCACCCCCGACAGGTCGCACGCGCCTTGCGCCAACGAAACCAGCGAGTGCTGGTTGCTGACGTAGCGCAAGTCGACGCCGATGCCGGGTTCGCGGTCCAACAACTCCCGGAGTTTTGAAACGGCAAAGCCGTGGCTGGCATGAACACGAATGACGGACGGCCGCTGGTGCAGGAACGGCTTGATCTCGGTGGCAAGTTCCTGCGCGAGATTTTCGAGCTGAGGACCGAGGCGAGCCTGCATCCGCTCTCCGGCCCAGACCAGTTTCTCTCCGAATGCCGTGAGCTTTGAACCCTTGCCGCGCTGGGTTTCGACCAGCGGCACGCCGAAAAACTTCGACCACTGCTCGATCAGATTCCAGACATGACGATAGGACAGATGCGCATCCTTCGCGGCGCTGGTGAGCTTTCCGGTTTTACGGATTTCATTGAGAACGCCCAGCATTACGACGACAGTTTGCGGGCTGTCTTCCTTGTGGAACCGCCAGACCGGTTCAATCTCGATGTGCAGCACGTTCTTCCACCTTATGAAGTCGAATTCATATATGGCGGCGCCATAGGTAATCAATATCATATTTACTGCAGGAAATAACCTCCTACCTTTAGGGGCAAGATACGGAGGAAATATGATGTCTGTTGCATATGACTTTACCCCGGAAACGGCCGCAGCCGAATTCCTGCGGAAGCCGCACCAGCTCCTGATCGATGGCCATCGCGTCCCGTCCTCTTCGGGACGGACCTTCAAATCCCTCAATCCCGCGACCGAGGAGGTCATCGCCACCATTGCCGAAGGCAACGAGGCTGATGTGGATCGGGCCGTCGCAGCCGCCCGCTGCGCCTTCGAAGGGCCATGGCGCACGATGCGCGCCGCCGAGCGCGGTCACCTTTTGCTGAAATGGGCGGAGCTTCTGAAGCGGCATGCGGATGAGATCATCGAGATCGAGAGCCTCGATGGCGGCAAACCCATCTCGGCCACGACGCGCCAGGACTTTCCGGCAGCGATCGATACGCTGACTTATTATGCCGGATGGGCCGACAAGATCACCGGCGACGTCGTTCCGACACGCGATGATGCGCTGACCTATACGATGCGTGAGCCGGTCGGCGTGGTTGCGGCGATCGTGCCGTGGAACTTCCCGCTGATGATCGGGATGTGGAAGCTGGCCCCTGCCCTTGCCTGCGGCTGCACGGTCATCATGAAGCCGGCCGAACTGACTTCACTATCGGCGCTACGGATCGGCGAGCTGGCGCTCGAAGCCGGCATTCCGCCCGGCGTGTTCAACATCGTGACCGGTCCGGGCCGTGTCGTTGGTGATGCACTGGTGAATCATCCCGATGTCGACAAGGTAACGTTCACGGGTTCGCCGGGTGTTGGCCGCGGCATCATGAAGGGTGCCGCCAGCAACTTCAAACGCGTCTCGCTCGAGCTTGGCGGCAAGTCCGCCAACGTGATCTTCGATGACGCCAACCTCGACGCCGCCACCAAGGCTGCCGCCGCCGGTATCTTCTTCAATGCAGGCCAGGTGTGCTCGGCAGGCTCGCGCGTGCTGGTTCAGGAAGGCGTTTACGACGAGGTGGTGGAGCGGCTCGCGGCGCGTGCCAAATCGCTCCGCATGGGCGATCTATTGGATCGCAACACATCGCTGGGACCGGTGATCTCGGAAAAGCAGATGAAGTCGATTCTCGATTATGTCGATATCGGCCAGAGCGAAGGCGCTTCGCTGGTTACCGGTGGTGAGAGGGTCGGCAAGCGCGGCTATTTCATCAGCCCGGCGGTGTTTGCCGGCGTGAAGCACGAGATGCGAATCTCGCAGGAGGAAATCTTTGGTCCCGTGGTCAGCGTCATCAAGTTCAGGGATGAAGCCGACGCGCTGCGGATCGCGAATGGCACGGCCTATAGCCTTGCAGCAGGCGTCTGGAGCCGCGACATGGGCCGCGTCCAGCGCTTCGCCAAGCGCGCGCGGGCCGGAACGGTCTGGATCAACACCTACGGCTATACCGATGTGCGGTTGCCGTGGGGCGGTGAGCGCGACTCCGGCCTTGGCCGCGAACACGGTACGGCGGCGATCGAGAACTTCACCGAGCCGAAAGCGATCTGGATGAATCTCAGCGCCTGAGGACGATCCAAAGCGGCAGTGCGCGGACCGAAAGTCCGCGCATTGCGCTGCCAGAAATAGCGCAATCGATATTCGGTTCGGCCGTGCGGTCGGACGTATCAATATCTCGTTGACGTCGACATTGCCAGGCTGGCTGATCGCGCAGGTCGTCGCGGGAGCCTCGCGAATGCCACTCGATGCTCCGGTGATGGCGACCACTTTCCCTTCGATGTCAGACATTTCACTCATCTTTTTGTTGGCTCCACGGCCGGACCGGACTGCTGGCCGAGCGTCCTGAATTTGACTCGTTATATTCATCAGAATATATCGTTATCGAACGATAAATAACGGACCTGCCAACGCGGTTTGCCTCGGTGTCTCTGTTTCTCAACGCCGCTGCAGTTGGCGAGACCTGCAAGGGAGATGGTCATGAATATGCCAGAGACAAAGAACGCCGTATCGAATGCAAAGGCCAAGCCGGTTCGGGGCCTGTTCATCGATGGCAAGGAGCAGCCGGCAGGATCGCGCGAGACGCTCCCCATCATCTCGCCTGGAACAGGCGAGGTCATCGTTCATAGCGTCAATGCAAACGAGGCTGACGTCGACGCTGCCATTGCCAGCGCCCGCCGCGCCTTCGAAGACCACTCGTGGAAAAAGATGTCGGAACGCACGCGGGCCAAGCTGGTCTACAAGCTCGGCGATGCGCTCGAAAAGCATCTGGACGAACTCTATGAGCTCGAGACCCTGAATAACGGACGCCCGACGCGCGAGACACGCGCACAGCTTGGCAAGGTGTCAGACCTGTTTCGCTATAACGCCGGCCTTGCACTGGCGAAGCGCGACGCGGTGATCCCCGTCGATGGCAATTACCTCGGCTACACCCTGCGCCGGCCGGTCGGCGTCGTCGCCAACATAACGCCGTTCAATCATCCGCTCCTGATCGCCGCGCGAAATCTCGCGCCGACCTTCGCTTCGGGCTGCACCACCGTAGTCAAGCCTTCGGAGTACACTCCGCTCACCACGATCAGAGCTTGGGAAATTTTCAACGAAGCAGGCCTGCCGCCGGGCGTGTTCAATATCGTCACTGGCCTTGGCGCGACCACGGGCAAGGCGCTGACCAGCCATCCCGGGATCAACAAGCTGGTGCTGACCGGTGGAACCGAGTCTGGGCGGTTGGCAGGTGCTGCGGCGGCGCGCAATTTTGCGCATCAGACGCTCGAACTTGGCGGGAAGGCGCCCGTGATCGTTTTCGACGATTACGACCTCGACCAATCCGTGAACTATGCGGCGTTCGGCACCTTCATCGGGGCCGGACAAACCTGTATCTGTTCCTCGCGGCACCTGGTGCAGCGTTCGATCTACAAGGAGTTCGTCGAGAAACTGGCGGCGAAAGCCCGCGGCATCAAAGTGGGCGACCCCTTCGCGAAAACCACCCAGATGGGCCCCGTGGTTTCCGAGCGCCAACGCCAGCGCGTGCTCGACTTTGTGAAGGTCGGCCTGAATGAAGGCGCCCGATTGGTTGCCGGTGGCGGCGTACCCGAGCATCTGAAGTCGAGCGCCGGCTTCTACATCGAGCCGACGGTTTTTGCCGACGTCACCCCGGAAATGCGGATCGCGCGTGAAGAAGTCTTCGGACCTTTCACGGTTGTCATGCCCTTCGACACCGAGGAAGAGGCGCTGCGGATCGCCAACGATTCCCAATATGGGCTTGCGGCCGCCGTGCGCACCAACAACGTGGCGCGGGCCCATCGCTTCGCCGAGGACCTGGAAGCCGGCATCATCTGGATCAACGATCACCATCGGGTTGACGCCGCATCGCCGTGGGGCGGCGTCAAGGATTCCGGCACCGGCCGTGAATTCGGCCAGGAGGCGTTCGACCATTACTTTTACACCAAAGCCGTCATGGTCAATAAAAGCAACGAACCGTTCGACTGGTTCGAGCCGGAGATGCGGGATCTGCGCTTGAACTGATACCTTGGTAAGCTGGGCTCACATTGCGTCCGGCTCACCGTGCTGCCAGCGGCCGATCACGCCGGCAATCGCCGCGCCGAGGATGGGCGCGAGCCAGAATAACCACAGCTGCGCGACATAAGCTCCGCCGGCAATCAGCGCCGGGCCGGTGCTTCGTGCTGGATTGACCGAGGCGTTGGTGACCGGGATCAGGAACAGATGAATTAGCGTCAGGCAAAGCCCGATGGGTATCCCGGCGAATCCGACCGCTGCGCCCTTCGAGGTGGTGCCGATAATGACGTAGATGAAGAAAAAGGTGGCGACGACCTCACTGAGGAAGCACGATGCCAGACTGTACTTTCCGGGGCTGAGCTCGCCATAACCGTTGGACGCAAACCCTCCCGGAACCCAGTCCGGTTTGCCTGAGGCGATCGCGTAGAGTACCACGGCCGCCGCGATGGCGCCGACAACCTGCGTGATGATGTAGGGAAGAACATCGGCGGCTTTGAAGCGGCCTCCCGCCCAGAGTCCGACGGTAACGGCGGAATTAAAATGGCCGCCCGAAATATGACCGACTGCATAAGCCATGGTGAGTACGGTCAGCCCGAAGGCCAAACTGACTCCGAGGAATCCGATCCCAAGTGTCGGGAAGTTCGCAGCGAGCACCGCGCTACCGCAACCAGCGAATGTCAGCCAGAAGGTTCCAAAGAACTCAGCTCCAAGACGTCGCCACATAGCACACTCTCCCTTCAATAGGTCACGTTGAGCCTGACCTGCGTCTTCAGATTATAGACCGGGTAGTCCTTGATGATTGGCACCCCGAGTTCGAATGACAGCGCGATATTGTCCGACAATTTTCGCCCTACTCTGACATCGAACGGAAGGAATAGCCGGCCCGTCTGGCCCGTGATGGGATCGCCGTAATTGATCCGGATATCCGGGCTTGGATAGAAGGTCAGGAACCAGCGGTCAGGAAGGCCGATGTTGAGCGTCGGCCCAAATTGAAGGTTGCTGATGTTCTTCTTGGTGGGATCGCCAGCCACGCTAACGTCGTAGCGCACCACCGGCTCGAAATAGCTGGACGGACTGATCTCCCACAACGCGTAACGAAAGCCGGCGGCAGGCATGACCTGCCATTTTCCAGAACCGAGCGTGTCGCCACCAGTGGGCGTGATCAGGCGGGCACCGAAACCGACCGCCCATCGCGCGTCCAGATTGTGAATGATAATCGCCTGGACATCGACATCGCCGACGCCGCCGACGTAACCGCCATCGGGGTTGTCTGACGTGATCGGGTTTTTGGCAACCAAAGGCAGATCAGCGCGCAGCGCGAGGATCCACAGCGGCGCCAGATCCAGCGAGTGGTCCATCCGCAGATTGAGGGTTTCGGTAGTCACGTCGCGCGTCGACCCCGGCGCGCTGCCGCTACCGGGCGCCGTCTTGTATTCATCCATCATCTGGAAAAGATTGGCCGGCGGCCGAAACAGGTCATTGCCGGTATTGTCGCTTTCCTTTTGGGAAGACGCTGCTTGTGCCGCCGCAACGCCTGGCAGCATCACGAGGGCGAGAAGACAACTTCCGGCCAGCGCCCGCGCCGTCATGGTGGCGGCACCGCAGTCGGCGCGACGCGCGGCACAATGATCCTTATGTTTGTTCCTTCACCGGGCTCGCTATCGAGACTGATTTGGCCACCCAGGCAGTTGGTGACGATGGTGTGGACGATATGCAGGCCGAGACCCGTGCAGCCCTGATCGCGGCGCGTCGTGAAGAACGGATCGAAAGCCAACTGCCTGATATCGACGCTCATGCCGCAGCCGTCGTCGGAAAAGCAAATTTCGACGTCGTCGTCGCCCGACGCCCGCACCTCGATGCCGATCGTGCCTTCCCTCCCGTCAGGAAATCCATGCGTCATTGAATTGAGAAAAAGATTGCTCAACATCTGTCCATACGGACCGGGATAGCTGTTCATCGTCAGATCCGATGGGCAGTCGAGATGGAAGGTCAGGCCCCGGTCTTGGACGCCCGCCCGCAGACTCTTGATGGCCTGTCTGGTGATATCACCCAAATCGAAGATACGCCGATTCGACGAACTCCGGTCGATCGCCACCTGCTTGAACGACTGAACCAGTTCGGCCGCGTGACTGAGGTTGGCGACGAGCTGGGTTGATGCCTTTCGGCTGGCCTCAAGGAAATTATTGAGGCTGGACCGCCTGAGATTGCCTTGCGTCGCCTGGGCAGCAAATTGAGCCGCCTTGCTCTCCAGTGACGAGGCAATGGTGAGGCTGGTGCCGACCGGACCATTCACCTCGTGCGCAACGCCTGCGACGAGCCGCCCGAGGGCTGCGAGTTTCTCGGATTCAATCAGCGACTCCTGTGTCTCCTGCAGGTGTCGTAACGCAGCCTGGGCCTCGTCTCTGGCGTTACGGAGTTCCCTTTGGTGTGCTTGTAATGCCGCAACAGCGCGCTTGCGCTCCGTGACCTCTTCGGCCGCGACGTTAATCCCGACAATATCGCCGGCGTCATTCCGCAGTGGATGCCAATAGGTCACCCACCAGCGCTCCTCGGTTTGGTCGGCGCGCTGGCCGGCGACCTCGATGCCGGTAACCGGCTCGCCCGTTTCCATGATCGAGCGGACTATTTCTTCGACTGCGTCCGCCAGCCCGGGCACGCAGTCCCGGACCGAACGTCCCAGATGATCCTCCACGGAGATGCCACATATCTCGGTGAGGCGCTGGTTGATGTGCAAATAGCGGCAATCCGGCGAGAGGACGGCAAGCCCGATCGGCGCCGTATCATAAATCACCCGCAGCGCCGGCTGCTCTGGAACCGGCATGCCGATGATCGGCGACGGCTTCGCCAAAATCACGCCATGTTTCCCGATCGTTGACAACAAACGCTCCCCTTGGAGGCTTAAGCCTTTGTTCAACAATGTCGCACCCTAGCACGGTCAGAACGGATTGACGTAATTCGTGATCGCGATCTGGCGCAACAAGACCTTACGGATGATGTGGGCAGCCCTCACGTGATCGGTGAAAATCGCCGCCGTCCCCGTACTTCCGGCCGGCAGGCGATCGGCAAGAGCGGAATCGTCGAGCCGGATGCGCGCGACAAACGGTGCGGCGTCGATGCCCTTCGATTGGACGGCGAGCCCGGACGTCTGCACCTGACCGGTCGAAATCGCCTGCAAGACGGTTTCGACCTTCGCGCCAAATACCTGTCCGGGAAGAAATTTGAACGTGACTTCGACGGCCTGACCCGGCGCGACATAGCGCGCATCGATCTGGGCGAGTTCCACGCCAATCAGCGTATTCGACGTATCGATGAATGCCATCACCGGCGACAACGGTAGATTGGCGACGCGGGCGCCCTTGCGCAGTGCGAGGTTGGTGACGTAGCCGTCGCTAGGTGCGCGCACCGTGGTCTTGTCGAGATTCCACTGCGCGCCCTCGAGCTGTGCCTTGAGCTGATCCACTTCGGATTGCCGCTGCTCGACGTCGAAGCCGCGGCCGGAATCGCGTTCGAACAATTGGGTCATCTGCGCCAGGCGCGTGGCTGAGAGTTTCAGCTGCGCCTGGATCGCCTTGACCTGCGCGTCATAAGGCGTGGGATCGATCTTGAAAAGTATGTCGCCCGCCTTCAATGGCGTATTGGCGACGACGGGAACGTCGGTCACCTCGCCTGCGACATCGGGAACGATCGCCACCGAATTCCGCGCCACCACGGCTGACCCTTGCGGCGCGCCCCAGCCCATCGGGACGAACAATCCGATCAAGAGAAGCAGGAACACGATGGCCGGCGATACCTTCCAGAACAGGTTGAAGCGGACGATGTTTAGCTTCACCAGCAGGAAAAGAATGACGAGATAGACGTTGAGAAGGACGACGATCAAGGCGCTGTCCCCTGTTGTCGCCGCGCGGGCACATCGACATAGGCCCAGATCAGCGCGATCGGCCACAGCGCGAAGCCGCAGATCAAGGTGATCCAGCCTGCCGCCCTCACCGCCTCGGCCCACGGATGTCCGCGCGTTCTCGCGATGTGGCCGGGCAACCAGCCGGCAATGCAGAACACAGCGATTGCGCTGGCGGCAAGGACGATCAGAACGATCCAGGCGAAAAGGTCGAGGCCGGACATGCTCTATCCCTCAACTCGCGGGCTTTGCTTCCGGGAATTTCCATTTTTCGTTCAGAATTTCTTCGCGCGGGCGATAGAGCCTCACCATGTAGTTCCAACCCTTCATGATCGGCAGGCAATTCGGGATTTTGCCGTCGCACCCTCCGAACTGCACGGTGACCAATCCGTCGGCGCCTTTCTTCGACGTGATGCTGTTGAGTGCATACCCGCCGTACAGATTCTTCTCGTAGTAGCCCTTCGCGTTGTAGAGACTGACCGACCAGAAACCATCGACGGGAACGTCCTTGATGCTGAGCTTGTATACGGTCACACCATCATTCTTTGGCGGAACGACGTTGAGGTAGATGGCGTCGCGTGGGGCGTTCGCGCCCCACGCGGACGCGGCGCCGATCAGATACTGAACCGGATCGACTTCTTCCTTCGTGCCGAAGGCGCGTCGCGTGTCGGTCACCGTGCTCGCCAGGACGAGGAGCGCATCTCGTATCTTCTTCTGGCTTGCCCTGTCCCAGTTCGGCGTCTCGAACTTTCCCGGGCCTCCGGGCTGCGAAACCTGGATCGCATCCTGCAGCGCATGAGCCCGCTTGATATCCTCAGGGTCGTTCGGGTCGACCAGAGTGCGGACGCCGGCGAGTGCGTAGCGCGTACCGATCTTCGACTTGTCGAGCTTGTGCGGCCCTGCTCCGTATTCCGTTGTCGTGTACTGATCCTCGCTGATGATTTGCAACGACATGAAGCGCTGCCCAGCATCAGGCAGCGTGACCGTGGCCGGCCCAGCGTCGAGATCGAGCACGCGGCTTGAATACAGGGTGTCCCTGTTGCCGCGAATAACCGTCTGATGATCTATTGGAAAGAGCTGACGGATATGATGCCAGCCATCGAAACCGCCCTCTCTCACGGAGGTTCCGAAATAGAGGTCGGTCTCGGCCCGCACGAAACTATCGGGAGTGACCGGCACTGTGTTGCTCGCCGCTGGTTGAGCATGAGCCGTATTGGCAACGGCGAGCACTGCGGACATTGTGCAAATCGCGAGCTTGGCAAGCATGGCTGGATTCCCTGGTTTGAACGTCCGAAGTAATCGCCCAATCGATGTCGTTACTGTGCAGCGGCTCTTTCGACGTCCGGCAGTGCCCACGCCTTCTCGAACAGCTCCTTCTTCGGCCCGTAGAGGCGGAACATCAGCTCGAATTGGCGGGCCGGATCGGTGGGAATCCAGTTGGTCTCCTGGCCGGCCGGCGCCTTCGGGCCGAGATAGAGGTCAACCGACCCGTCTGCGTTCTTCTTCACCTCCGCGTTGTTCGAGGCGCGGCTGGCGCGATCGACGTTCTTGATCAGCGCATGGGTGTCGCGATCATAGGCCGTCAGCGACCAGTATTGCTCGACCGGCACATTCGGAGGTACGTGCAGACGATAGTTCTTTGACCCGTCATAGCTCTCACCGCCGCTGTCTTTGATGTTGATGAGATAGAACTGGCCGGCGCCGAGCCGCTTGATGCCGATATAGGCGTAAGTGTAGGTGATGCCACGCCAGTCCACCGGATAGGCGCTCGGGCCATCGAAATTCTCGCTTGCCGCCTTCAGCAGCTCTGGATGTGCTGGGAACGTCCAGTGCGTTCCCGGAAAGAATGGCGGCAGACCCGCATCGTATTTCGCCGCCATCCACGCATGCGCCTCGCCGACGCCGTCCGCGAGAGCCTGTTTCGTCGCGGCGTCGGGCGCGAAGGGCTTTCCTTTCTCGATTCCGATCGTGCGCAATTGATCAATCATCGCGCGGTCGCGACCCAACCACGGCTCGCTTTGCACCATCCGATCGAGATGGACGAAGAAGCTGTCGTCGTATCGGATGGTTGAGTCGAACAGGACGTCCTGGACGTCGGTGAAGACCGTCTCCGGAGGGTTTGCTGCTTGCGACAACAAAGGATAGACCTTGATCTGTCTGGCGTAGGCGATCGACTTCGCAACGTCCGCGTCGGCCCGGCTTTTCAGGTTTGACCTGATCAGCGCGTAGCTGCCCCAGGTCCCCGGGCGCAGTGCCTGATAACCAGCCGGTACCTGCTCCTTGTAATCAGGCGGCAGCATCAGCAGTTTGACGCCGGCGCCCTTGTCGACGCCAAGCAGACCGGCATCTTCCAGCGGAGCCTGCCAGACATTGACGAAGTTGGCATTGAGCGAGCCGTTTGCATCCGCCGGCGGAATCTCGATCACGATCGGGCCGATGTCCTTCGTGTTGAAGAACGTCATGAAATAGAGGGTGTCGGGATTGGGCGTCAGGGTCTGGTTATGCCAGTCGAGCGGCTTGCCCCAATAGATCACCTGGTTCACCTTGCCCGGTGTCTTTGTCAGCATTTCCTGAAGCATCAGGTCATAGTTGACTGCCGGCATGCCCCAGATCACGGCCTCGACCGCGCGGCCGCGCGCGAGACGCTCGTCAGGCGAGGCCGCCTGCGCGATCGCGGTCGCCGAAAGGAAAGACAGTGCAAGCGCCGTGATCGTGGCTCTCATCTCGTTTTCTCCTTCAGGTAGCCGCTGCAACGCGCGCCAGCGCATGCCGCACATCATTGAACGCGAGCACCATGCCCGTGAAGTAGAGAGCGATGAAAGGCGCCTGGCCCAGCAGCCAGATGTTCTTTCCGGCCGCGACCGGCGAGTAGTAGAAACTCGGCCAGACGGCGTCGAAGATAAAGTAACCGGGATATCCGACGGCAAACACGCCGAGCAGCCCGACGATGCAGAGGACGAGAGTCATACTGTCCCGCGTGCTACCATCGTGCGAAATCGATGCGGCCATCATTTGCGTCAACCCAAGTGCGACCATGCCGAGGCCTCCGGCCTGTACGGCGGCCACCGACAATGTCCACGGGCACGCCCACCAGAGCGTGATGTTCTGCATGAAGAGCTCGCCGTTCGGCCAACGCGACCCGACACAGTAATGGAGGATAATCCCGAACGTCAGAAAGACGCCGAACACGAAAAGCCCCAGTCCCCATTTGGCGAAGCGCGAGCCCATATTCATGGTAACCTCCCTGCGGGCGTCATTGCGCGGCCATCTTCTCCACGTCAGGGAGAACCCAGACCTTGTCGAAGAACTGCTTTTTTGGTCCGTACACGCGAAGCATCAGCTCGAAACCGCGTTGTGGATCGGTCGGCACCCAGTTTGATTCTTTGCCAGCAGGACCTTTCGGCCCGAAATAGATATCAACCGAGCCGTCGGTGTTCCTTTGCAGCTCGGCTGCATTCGACGCCCGGCTTGCGCGCGGCATATTCTTGATCAATGCGTGCGTCTGCCGGTCATAAGCAGTCACCGACCAATACTGATTGACAGGAGCATCGGGCGGCACGTGAAGGCGATATGTCTGGCCACCGTCGAATCCGCGGCCATCCTTGTCGCGAATAGACACCAGATAGAACTGCGCGGTACCGGGGCGTTTGATTGCGATGTAACCATAAGTATAGAGCAGCGCCCGGGCGTCGACCGCGTATTTGTCGCGATCGGCATAAGTTGTGCCCTGTCCTTCGATAGCGGCTTGCAGCGTCGGGTACATCCACTGGCTGTTCGGGAAGAATGGCGGAAAGCCCACATCGTAGCGCTGCTCCAGGACCGCCTTTGCTTCGCCGATAGCTGCTGTCAGCACCTGCTGCTTAGCTGCGTCTGGCGCAAACGCATTGCCCTTTTCGATGCCGATGGTTCGGAGCTGATCGATCATCGCGCGGTCGCGATCGATCCACCGCTCGCCTTGTACAATCCGGTCGAGGTTCACGAAATAGCTTCCGTCGTAGCGGATGGTGCTGTCGTAATCGACGTCCTTCACATCCGTGAAAACCGTCTCGGGTGGATTGGCCGCTGCCGATAACGGATAGACCTTCACGCGTTTGCCATAGGCAATCGATGCGGCGACATCCGCATCGCTGTGACTTTTCATGTTGGAGCGGAGCAGCGCATAGCTGCCGTAGGTATCCGACGGTAATGCGGTGTAACCGCTCGGAATCGGCTCTTTGTAACCCGGCGGCAAGATCACAAATTTGCCGCCCGCACCCTTATCGACGCCATTCAGGCCGACGTCTTCGAGTGCGGTCTGCCATACCGTGTCGATGTTGCCGGTGAGCGACGCTTCGGCATCTCCCGGCGGGACCTCCAGCACCATTGGTCCTACTTCTTTGGTGTTGAAGAACACCATGAGATAGATGACATCCGGATTTGGCGTCAACGTCTGGTTATGCCAGTCCAGTGGCTTGCCCCAGTAGATCACCTGGTTCACCTTGCCCGGTGTCCTGGTCAGCATTTCCTGAAGCATCAGGTCGTAATTGACGGCCGGCATGCCCCAGATCACGGCCTCGACCGCGCGATTTTGCGAAAGACGATCTGCCGGCAATGGTTGCTGCGCGATGGCGACACCGGTCAGGCAGGACATTGCAAGTGCGACAACCAGGGCTGTTTTCACGCCGGGCCTCCTCACGGTTTGTCCGGAAACACCGTCTTCCAGTCCTGCTTCATGTCCACGACGGCCCAACCTTTCACCATCGCCTCGTCGAGCGCCTGGTCGAGCTTGCCGACTTTGGAATCCCGATCGTAGGCGTATTCGCGCGTCGCATCGGTATGGTGGACGAGGCCGGCGAAGCGCGGCCCCTTTCCCGCCATGGTCCATTGCAGCATCTGAAGATCGCCGTCGGAATTGCCGAACGCGAAGATCGGCCGCCTCCCGATGAAGCGGTTGATGCCGACCGGCTTGCCGGGGCCGTCGTCGACGAATTCGACCTTTGCGAGTTTCATCAACTCCGGCTTGCCGTCCGCGCGGGTCTGGAATTTCACCTCGCCCGACGAGCCGACCACTTGTTCGGGCGGAATGCCGTAGACACGCTCGGTCCATGGCCGCATGAACTCGATGCCCCCGCCCGACACGATGAAGGTCTTGAACCCGTTGGCGCGCAGATAGGTCAGCAGTTCCAGCATCGGCTGGTAGACCAGTTCGGTATAGGGCCGGTTGAACCTCGGATGCCGCGCCGTCGCGGTCCAATCGATCACCGCCTTGGTGAAGTCTTCAACCGTCATGCCGGAATGCGTCGCGGTTATAATTGGCAGCAGACCGGCTTCGCCAGCATCCGCCAGCGTCTTCTTGTCGCCCTCGAGCAGCGCCTTGAACGGTTGTTTAGTCTTCCATTCCGGGTGCTGTGGTGCCATCGCCTTGATGCGATCGATCGCGAAGGCAAGCTGAAAGTAATAGGGCTGCTCGGTCCACAGCGTGCCGTCATTGTCGAAGGTCGCAATTCGCTCGGGCACGGCGACGAAATCGGGTCCACCCTCTTTGGTGACCCGCGTGACGAAGTCGGTAACCGCCTTTTTTGCTGTACCTTCGTTCCACGACGGCAATGGGTCGGTCTGGGCAAGCACTCGAGTACAGGGCAACGCAACAATGCCGCCCACAAAAAGCAGGACGAAAAACGTTCGCCGAAGGATCGAAGCGGAAAACATTTTTGGTCCCACGTTCTGAGGCCGAAACGTCCATACGCGGCCCATTTTCCGGGGCCGGCATGGACGCGGCGCGTTACTTGACGCCGCGCTGCTGGAGTTGCTGATCGATCATTCTGTTGAGGTTGCCGCGGATGCGGTCGAGATCGAGCCCTTCCGTGAGGGCTTTCTTCTGCTTCATGGTGTCCAAATCGCTTTCCATGATGTTCGCCGGATTGAAGCTCGGTGGGAACGAGCGCGGCGGGAAATCCTTGAAGGTCGCCACGAACTGGAAGATTTCATCCATCACGCCGTACATCGTCTGAACGTGATTCAGTTGCCAGTCCCAGAACGTGTTGGATGTGATGTCGGCGCGCTCGAATGGATCTTGCATCAGGTTGTAGATTTTCTGGAGCCGGAGCGTGGTGAAGGGCTCGGCCCACACACCCATCGTTCCCTCCTTGCGCTGCTCAGAGAAGACGTACTTGTAGTCGCCATGCCTGTAGCAGACGAGCAGGCCGTCATCGTCGGAATAGAAGAACCTGTCGCGGGCGCTCTTGGTGCCGTTGTTGTTGGCGGCAGAGCCGTTGACGTTGCGCAGGAATTGGGATTGATCGTAGCCGTCGAGGTGCACCTTGTAGGTGATGCCGTTGGCGGCATAGCCGCTCTTGAGTTTGTCCACGATGGCGGGCTCGCCCGCGATGGCGCAGAGTGTCGGAATCCAGTCATTGTGACTCATGAGTTCGTTGGTCACTGTGCCGGGCTTGATCACGCCGGGCCAGCGCACCAAGCAAGGCACCCGGAACGCGCCTTCCCAGTTGGTGTTCTTCTCCGAGCGGAACCAGGTCATGGCGCCATCCGGCCATGTATTCATATGCGGACCGTTGTCGCTCGAATAAACCACGATCGTGTCGTTAGCGATGCCCATGTCGTCGAGCGACTTGAGCAGGCTGCCGACGGTATCGTCGTGCTCCATCATGCCGTCGACATATTCGCTGTCGCCATGGGTGTAGCGGCCGCGGTGATCGGCGCGGACATGGGTTCGCAGATGCATCCGGGTTGCGTTGAACCAGACGAAGAATGGTTTGCCCGCGGCCTGCTGCCGCTTCATGTAGTCGATCGCCGCGGCCGAGGTCTCGTCGTCGATCGTCTCCATGCGCTTTTTGGTCAGCGCGCCGGTGTCCTCGATGGTCTGCTTGCCGACACGGCCAAAGCGCGGATCGACGGTGGGATCGTCGCGATCGCTCGCCCTGCATCTGAGGACGCCGCGAGGGCCAAACTTGGCCAGATAGGCCGGGTCCTTCGGGTAATCCGGCAGCTCCGGCTCTTCCTCGGCGTTGAGATGGTAGAGATTGCCGAAAAACTCATCGAAGCCGTTCACGGTCGGCAGCGACTCGTTGCGATCGCCGACGTGGTTCTTGCCGAATTGCCCCGTGGCGTAACCGAGGTTCTTGAGCAGGCCGCCGACCGAGGGATCGAGCTGGCTCATGCCCATGGGAGCACCGGGAAAACCGACCTTGGTCAATCCGGTGCGAATGCCGTGCTGTCCGGTCAGGAACGCCGCGCGGCCGGCGGTGCATGACTGCTCCCCATAGTAGTGCTGGAATTTGATCCCCTCGCGGGCGATGCGATCGATACTCGGCGTCTCATAGCCCATCAGGCCGTTCGAGTAGGCGCTGATGTTGGCAACGCCGATATCGTCCCCCCAGATAATGAGAATGTTCGGCTTGCGGCCGGACGGAGCGGAGGGCGTAGTCTGCACCGGCGCTGCCTTCTGCGCCTGCGCGAGCGCGCCTGATGTCAGTGTCGTAGCCGCCACCAGCGCCGATGAACCCAAGAGGATATTCCGGCGGCTTAAGATGTTGTGATCGGTCTCGCCTAACGGCGCTTCGTCGCGGTCATGATCTTTCTCATGGCTCGTCATGCTACTCTCCGTTCTTCACAAGAAGGCTTGGGTTCATCAGCTCTTATCGCGCCTACTTGGCGTGTGCCGCGATAGCCTTCTCGATTTGCGCTTTGACCGCCTCCAGGTTGAAGCTCGCGCCCTTTTGCATCGGTGGGTACTCGATCGCACTCTGCGCCACCTTGCCAACTTCCTTTTGTACAAACTGGAAACGCCAAAACTCGTAGGCAAACCAGTTGTAGAACGCCAGCGAACCGTTGGCGCCGTTCGGAAGGTTCATGCGCTCGAACGGATCAAGACGAATGTTCGTCAGGATCGGCCAATCCACCTTGATCGTGCCGCCAAGCCAGCCACCTGGCTGATCGGTGAAACGATATTTGTAATCATCGATGCGCATGGCGGAGAGCGTGCCTTCGGTGAAGTAGAGGACCTCATGGCGAGCCGACGGTCCCTTGCCGGTAATCAGCGCCGTCTGGTCGTAACCGTCCAGATGGACCTTGTAGGTCCGGCCGCCCATCTCCTTGCCGTTGAGGAGCTCGTTCGTGATATTCGGATTGCCCGCGGCCGTGACGAAGGTCGGGAACCAGTCCATACCCGAGAAGATGCCGTTTTCGACCTTTCCGGCCGGCACCTTGCCCGGCCAGCGCAATAGCGCAGGCACGCGGAAGCCGCCTTCCATGGCGGTGCCCTTGCCACCTGCGAACGGAGTATTGCCGCCATCAGGCCAGGTAAAGTTCTCTGCGCCGTTGTCGGTGGTAAAGACGACGATGGTGTTGTCGTCGACGCCGATGTCCTTGAGCTTCTTCATCAGCAACCCGACGTCATCGTCGAGTTGCGCCATCCCGGCTTCCTGGACGGACCAGCCATTCTCCGAGTTGCGCATGGCTTCATACTTTTCAGACAGATGCGTAACCACGTGCATGCGCGTCGGGTTGAGCCAGAGGAAGAACGGCTTGTTTTCGGCCTTCGCTTTGTCGATGAACTTGAAGGCATTGTCGCGAATCTCGTCGTCCACCGTTTCCATCCGCTTGGGATAGAGCGTGCCCGCATCCTCGATCTTCTGCTTGCCGACCTTGCCCCAGCGCGGCATCACGGTCGGGTCGTCCGTGTCGGTGGCCCAGCTGTGAACCATGTTGCGCGGCCCGACACTGGCGATGAGGTCTTTCGGATAGTTCCGATGTGATGGATCCTCCATCGCATCGAGGTGGTATAGGTAGCCGAAGAACTCGTCGAAGCCGTGGACGGTAGGCAGGAACTGGTTCAAGTCACCCAAATGGTTCTTGCCGAACTGGCCGGTCGCATAGCCCATCGACTTGAGCACCGTGGCAATCGTCGGAGCTTCATCCGGCATCCCAATCGGCGAACCGGCCTGGCCGACGGTGGTGAGGCCGGTGCGGATCGGTAGCTCGCCGGTGATGAAGTTGGCGCGTCCTGCGGTACAGGAAGCCTCGGCGTAGTAGTCGGTGAAGCGCATCCCTTCGGCGGCAAGTTTGTCGAGGTTAGGCGTCTTGCCAGCCATGATGCCCTGATGATAGGCGCCAATATTGAACCAGCCGATGTCATCGCCCATGATGACAACGATGTTAGGTTTGCTTCCCGCGGCGGGCGCAGGGGCGGGTTGTTGAGCTTGCGCTTGTTCAACGACAGACGGCGCGGAAAGCGCAGTCGCTGCCATCGCCGTACCTGCAAGCAGAATGTTGCGACGACTCAATGTGCCATTACCGGGCGGCGTTGCGGTTGATATCGATGGTCCCTGTTCTCTAGTGTCGACGGGCATTTTTCGCTCCTTCTTCACTTTGAGTGACTGATAGCTATTCCGCTGCTCTCGTCCTCTTCACGCAACGGAATCCGACATGGCTCGTGGAAGTATCGATCGGCTCGGCATGGCGCGCCGCGGGGCGATAGCGGCGGCAATAATTTGGCGCGCATAGATGCGAGCCGCCTTTGATGACCTTGCGCGGGATCTTGATCAGCGGCTGGCAGGGATCGTAGCTTGCAGCTTCCGGCCCGCCGCGCGGATTTTCGGGGATGCAGCACGCCTTCGGCGCATCGGCTTCGTGTTTCGTGGACCACCAATCCGTGGTCCACTCCCAGACATTGCCGATCATGTCATGGACGCCGTAACCATTCGGCGGGAAGGCCGTAACCGGCGAGGTCCGCTCGTATCCGTCCTCGGACGCATTCTGGTTCGGGAAGTTGCCCTGCCAGGTATTCGCCATGTGCTTGCCGCCGGGTGTCAACTCTTTACCCCAGGCAAACTCTTCGCCGTCGAGACCGCCGCGCGCGGCGAACTCCCATTCGGCCTCGGTCGGCAGATCCTTTCCGGCCCATTTGGCGTAAGCGAGCGCGTCCGTGTAGGAGACGTGCACGACCGGATGGTTGTCGAGGACGTTGATGTTGCTCTTTGGCCCGTAGGGATGTCGCCAGTCGGCGCCCTTCATCAAGGTCCACCACTGACTCCAGTCTTGCAGATTGTTGACGCGCGGCAGTGGCGAGAAGACCAGTGATCCTGCAAAGATCATTTCCGGCAACGCATCGGGGTAATTCGCGATATCTGGCACGATCTGTGCGGTGGTGACGTGGCCGGTCGCCTTCACGAATTGCTTGAACTGACGGTTGGTCACCGGGGTCGGGTCGATCCAGAATCCATCGACCGAGACCCGGTGCGCCGGCGCCTCCTCGGGATAGTGATGATCCGAACCCATGCGGAAGGTACCGCCGGGAATCCAGACCATGTCGGAGGTGCCGGAGCGTTCCTCAACCGGGTCGATCCGCCTGATTTCCTGGTGCAGCATCGTGGCCACTGGCGTGCTGCGTCGTTACTGGCAGTAATCCCAGAATCCCTGCGTGCGGGACGGGTCGGTGTAGTACCAGCACATGCCCGGGGCGGGAGCCGCTCCAGCCCAGGCAACAGCGGTCGCAGCACTCACGACTCCAATCGCCGCACCGGCCGCGATGGCGCCGCCCCTCGGCCAGCCGTACGAGCCTGGACGTACCCAGCCGCCTCGTCCCGCGACGACGGCGGTATTGCGAACAGCGACATTGCCCCGTGGGCCGACCACGGCCGTGCGCCGATAGGCTGCACCGCCTCGCGGACCAACCGCAGCGCCGCCGCGATGGGCAACAGCCCCGCCGTGCCGCCCGACCGAGGCGCCGCCACGATGGACAACGGCTCGCACCTCGATACGACCGTCGGACGCCTGGTCGCCGGCCTTTATGGTGACAGAAGCAGGCGTCGCGAGATTCAAAGCCGAAGCCGGTGTGATCGTCACCGTAGCGCTCAAGGCCGCGATAAGAAAAATCCTTGATGGCGAAAAATGAAAATGAGCCGTCGATGAGCGCATGATTCCTTCCCTCCAACTCCCAAGATTCTGTTCTTTCAAGACTCTGTTCTTTCGGGCTCGATCCTCTGGTCGTGCGGGCGCGCATCTTCGCGCACGCAGCTTCCCGCTGCGCGTGCCCCGTGCGAACCGGAGGTCTCGCGTGCCCGTTCTCGTTGAGGCTTGAATCCTAGGCCAATTTTTCGGCGTTGTGATGTGCAGTTTGTGCCAATCTGTAGCGGCGGCGCTCGCAGCATTAACGTACAGTTTCGGCGACCCTCGACGTATTGATCCAGTATGTGTCGTTGTGTCTGAAAACTAGACTGAATTTCATCGGTACAGATTTAAGCAATGACGATGCAAGCAAGCCGCGTCGTCGTTGCGCATTTTGTCGCGGGCGGCCGAAATACATTGTAGTCGCGCTAAAGTTGCGTCTAGATTTGTAGAGCGCCAAGCCGCGACTTGCTCGATCGATGACTTGCGATTGCTTTTAATGGCCTCCTTCATGGGGGAGTTCGACGATGCGATACGGTTCGAACACTGCAAATACCGCGGGTGTGTTTTGTCTCGCGCACGGCACATTTGCGCGACCCGTCGCAGGTGGCAGCCGCGGTTCGTTCCCCGATTTACCGTTCTGGGACGGCTCGCCGGCCGAGGTTCCCTCGCTATGAAGGCGCGGGCTCAAAGGAGCGGACTCACGACGGTTATGACCCGCCGTATCGACGGCTTTGAAGAACTGACCGACGCCGTTCATGGCGCACAGATTGACGTTCTACAGCTCGAGCGCGGACGCCTGCGCGGCCATCTGACCCACATCATCGTCGATGGAATGCCCCTTTCAGTGGGAGCTTTCTCGATAGGTGTGCGCACCAGGGGCGTCTTGAGCGACGACCGGGTCACGATCGGCATGCTGACGGGCCGCACGAACCGGGTCACGCATTGGTCTCACGAAATGCAACCGGGGGATGTTTTGGTTATTCCTCCCGGCGACGCGCTCGACGAGCGCTACCATGGTGGCGCCTCCTACGCTGCCGTTTCGCTTGATCAAACGGACATCGCATCGATCTTCGGCACCGAGCGGCGACTGCTGGAGCTTGGTTCGGCGCCCAAAACTCATTACCGCGCCGATCTTCATGGAGGTGAATTTGTGCTTCGCCGCTTACGCGAGGTCGTCTCACGTCTTGAGGATACCAGATCCGTATGGAGTACCGATGCCGCCGCGTTCTGGAAGCGCTCGATTATCGAGATCATGACAGCTTCGATTCTATCGAACGAGCCTGCCGATGAAGACGACACCGCCATGCTTTCAGCCCGACGGATCGTCAGCAAGGTCGAAAATTACCTCGATGCATGCGGATCGAGACCGGTGCACATCTCCGAGATCTGCTGCGAAGTCCACGTTTCACGGAGAACACTGCACCGCGCCTTTCACGACGCCATCGGCATCGGACCCGTTGCGTTTCTCCGCTGCCGCCGGCTTTGTAGCGTCCATTCCGTTCTAAGGAACAGCGATCCGGCGGCTACGACGATTGCGGACGTAGCATTGGATCAGGGGTTTCCGAATCCCGGAAGATTCTCCGGTTACTATCATCAGCTGTTCGACGAATACCCGTCCGAGACTTTGGAAAATTTCGCCGTTTCGACAGCGGCGAGAAACTACCTTACCAAGGGAGGGACAGTGTTATGGCCGCGATGATGTACAGTTTGTGCCAATTTTCGCGTGCCCGGCTCGAATCGAACCGACACGGAATCATTGTTCAGCGATTCGATTCACTCGCGAAGAACGTTCCATCGCGTCGTTTGGTCGCGCTGAACGATTAAATATTCCCGGTTGTTACCAATCTATCACTGACATCCGGCGAGGCCTGTGGCCTACTATCCAAAGTAGTGCGATTTGCCCGCAGTTATTTCGCCCCGCAATTGCGGGGCCCACGTTGTGTGGCTTGGTTTGTCCGCTGCTGCTTGCAAGTTCCGTATGGAGGTTTGCAATGACAGTCGTTGTGGTTAGCGCGCGTAAATCAAGGATTCTACGACGGATCGGCTATGCGGTCGCGACGGCAGCGCTTGTCACTTGTGCCGGCATCGCGCGCGCCGACGAAGGTGGCATCTCATTCTGGCTTCCCGGACAGTCTGCGAGCTTTGCGGCCTCTCCACAGGTCCCGGGCTGGGCGCTCGGCGTGATTTACTACCACACCAACGTGGAAGCGTTCGGCAGCGCGGCTGCGTCGAGGGAAATCACGATCGGCAGAATTCCCGCCAACGTGAACGTCAATTTGAGTCTGAGTCTCGCCGGACAAGGCGATCTGGTCGTTCTCGCACCGGCCTACACCTTCGCCCAGCCGGTGCTCGGCGGGCAATTGACCCTCGGCGTGTCGAGCTGGTTCGGCCAAAACGCCGCCAGCATTTCCGGCCTGCTGACGGCGTCGGTCGGGTCGGTGTTTGCTCAACGGACCGGGATAATTTCAGATGCGCTGACTTCCTACGGGGACGTCGTGCCGATAGCGCAGCTACGCTGGCATCAGGGCGTCAACAACTTCATGGCCTATGTGACGGGGGATATCCCGGCGGGCGACTACGACCCGATGCGGCTCGCCAATCTGGGCATTGGCCACGCAACGATCGACTCCGGCGGAGCCTATACCTATCTCAACCCGACCACCGGAAACGAGTTTTCCGCCACCGCCGGCTTCACCTACAATTTCAAGAATCCCGACACCCAATATCGCAGCGGCATCGATTTCCACTTCGATTGGGGCGCATCGCATTTCCTGACCAAACAGCTTTACGTCGGTATCGCCGGTTATGCCTATCAACAGGTCACGGATGATTCCGGTCAAAACCCGGCTCTCGGCGGCTTCAGGTCGCGCGTTCTCGGCGTCGGCCCGCAGATCGGATATCTCTTTCCCATCGGTGGCATGCAAGGCCTTCTGAGCCTCCGGGGTTATGGCGAGTTCGATTCGGCAAACCGTCCGCAAGGCTGGAACACCTGGCTGACATTTGCGATTTCGCCTGAAGCACCCAGCACGACTTCGCCAGCCCAGCGCCTGATCACGAAATAGTGGTTACATCATTGGCCGCGCGCGCGAAGGCTTGCCGAACTCAAGATGCAGCAGCGTCGCGAAATCTCGCTGATGCTGTTGAAGACAGCGTCGGACCAATCGTGAAGCGCCGGCGCCGATCGATGAAAACGTAACCCGTTCTTAACTGCTCGCGCGCATGTTCAAGAAGACCTTTTTGGTCACCATGTGAAAGTTTGAAAGGCCGTCGCTGATCTCAACCCAGCGACGGCCTTTCTGTTTCGAGTGGATCACCGATGCGCGCTAGAATTCTGCGCCCCCGGAATACATCGGGTTACGGGCGCAAGCGTCGTCGCCACGGCTGTCCCAACCACCCCGGACGCGCCAGTTGCTCCATCCCTCGTAATCGTACACGGGACTGTATGGATTTCCCGGCTCAATCATCGCGCAGTAGGTGCTCACGCCAGCGTGATGAGGACGGACGGGCTGATTTCCCATCGCGGGCCCGAGCAACGCAATCGAAAGGATTGCGGCGGCTCCAACGAATTTGAGATTGTTCATCGCGTTTCTCCTTTTGGTTTAAAAACGCAATGGACCAATCGTCGCAGCGAACCGACGTTCCGACCTTGGTTCCTAAAAGAAACTTGATACGGGAGTTGAAGCTGGCGCAGGCTCCGGTCCCACGCTTTTCAGACACTGCCACGTTGCCTAACTTTAACTTGTCCATGCGGGCGGCACGACCAACATGTAGGAAACGAGCCTTGGAGCTAAAATGTCAGCCTTGCGCGATCGCGAGATGGAGCGGCTTTCTGATCTGCTTGCGCAGGGTCAGTTGAGCAACGCGCTGGAGATAGCGAGCTTGTTGAAGGTTGAACTCGGCGACCGCACCGACCCCATACCCATGACCGATTACTCGCGCTCGTATTTCGAACTGCTTGGTCGAATGACTAATCAGCATTGAGCGCCGACAGCCGATCTTTCACCTGACAAATTGGGAAACATACTTTCCCGGATTTAACTCGGGGCGCTGTTTTAGAATCGGTACTCTTACCCTGCCCGTTTCATCCATTCGCCCCCGAATAGGCCCCGCGGGTAACAGCTCCGGTCACTAAACCGGGGCTGTTTTATTTTGCGCCTTCTGCGCACCGAAGCCGCATTGCGTTATGGCCGTGCGGCTTTTTTCGTTTGAGCGTGGGACCGAAGCCATGCGCTCTTTATCGTCAAATACTCGATAATCTCAATGTCGACGATTTAGCCGCTGGCGAAGTGGAGCTGTGCTCCACGCCGATGAGCTTCTTCCTGGGAAGATTCACGCTGCAGAAATCGATCTAAGTAATTGAAAATATTGGTCGGGGCAGCTGGATTCGAACCAACGACCTGCAGTACCCAAAACTGCCGCGCTACCAGGCTGCGCTATACCCCGATCTCTAGGAGAGATCTCGTCGATACACGCTTAAGAACGCATCAGCAAGGCGGGATGCGGGAGGCACCGCTGCCCCGACGTCATTCTAAAATAACAAGTCAGAACAATACCATAACGCGTTGATTGGACATAGAACAAGGCGGTCAACCGGGTCGGATCGACCCGTCTATTTGCCGTTGAACAAGGGGTGACCGACGCGATCGCCAGGAGCGATCCCGTACTTCTGCGCCGTACCGGCGATCACCTCCAGCACGCCCTTCGCCAATCCCCGCGACGGGATGATCTTGGTCGATAACGGCTCGGTATTTTCCGCGATACGGAGAATTCTACCGTCGGCTCGAATGAAGATCATATCGAGCGAGATGTAGGTGTTTTTCATCCACATCGACACTTCCTGTTCGGGCGCGAAGTCGAACAGCATGCCTTTACCTTCGGCGAGCTCCTTCCGGTACATCAATCCTGTGGTCTTCTCTTCCTCGGTCGTCGCCATCTCAACCGAAAAGACATGCACACCGGTTTTGGTCACGATCTCAAGCGGCTGGATCGATGCGGCGCGCGCGCCCTCGCCAGCAAACATCCAAAGCGAGCCTGCCAGCGCAAGCGAAATCCAGAATTGGAAATGCGGCCAACGCTTGCCGGCCGCTTGATCAGACTTCTTCGACACCATTCGCCTCACCACGCCTCATTGGTCGCGCCGGCTATCCGGCACGAGCTTCGCTTGCTGCAACGCCGCGCTTTTTAGCATTCACACCGCCCTGGGGCAGTCACTTTTGCGATTCTTTGAGGCTGGCAGCGCCCTTTTGAGGCGCCGCCAATAATGGCGAAGCGGTGAAGCTGCAGGGAATTAGTCGCCAGACGGCGGGGCTTAGTGCGAGGAAAGTCCGGGCGAACCCGTTTCGGGTTGGATCTCAGCCGCCATCATGCCCTTGGAACCCGGCCCGAACCGGACAAGCACATATTGCCCGGGGCGCAGTTCCGTCATGCCATAACGCCGGAGCGTTTCCATGTGGACAAAGATATCGGGGGTCCCCTCCCCGCAAGTCAGGAATCCGAACCCGCGAAGCCGGTTGAACCACTTGACCTGAGCCCGCTCCAGCCCGCTGGTCGGAGTGACGCTGACATGAGTACGTGGCGGCAGCATCTGCGCTGGATGGATCGCCGTCGACTCATCCATCGAGACGATGCGGAAGGCCTGATAACCTTTTGCGCGCTGCACACATTCGCAAACGACGCGCGCTCCCTCATAGGCTGTCTGGTAGCCATCGCGGCGGAGAACCGTTACGTGCAGAAGAACATCCGGCCAGCCATTGTCGGGGACGATGAAACCGTAGCCCTTTGATGCGTCGAACCATTTTATGACGCCGCTGATCTCGACGAGGTTCGCCGCCGCATCGCCGAGTCCTTGCATCGCATCGAGCAAGGTGTCTCTCGGGTCCGCGGCGGAAAATCCAGCGCCTAGCCTTCCCGGTCCAGCCGCCCCGCCGGGCGATTGACCTCCGAGCTTCTTGGACTCAAATCCGTCCGACCCCATGACCCCGGACCCCACTACATTATAAACATCCCACCGGCGAATGCGGCGGTGATTCTCTCGCGTCTACCCCTCAATACTCAGAAGACGCCCGCGAATCTTTCGAATCAAAAGATAACACTCTCGATTGCGGCGCATAGATAAAAAACGATTCTTCCGGAAGCTATGAACAGTCTTGCGCATCAGCGAATCAATTAGGCACTAGTTACCCACAAACGGACCGAGCGTTTCCCCGATGTCGTGCCGAATGACCAGGTCGGCAATGTCGTCCTGCTCGGTTGGCTCGTTGTTGATAATGACCAATTGCGCGCCAGCGCTCTTGGCCATCAGGGGAAAACCCGCCGCGGGCCAGACCACTAGCGACGAACCAATGGCGATAAACAGATCGCATTGTCGAGCGAGTTCCGTCGCCCGCCGCATGGCTTCCTCCGGCATCGCCTGACCAAAGGATATGGTCGCCGTCTTCACCGGCTCATTGCAGGTCGCACAATCCGGCGCATGACTTGAGACTTCAAAGCGCTGCTGCACCCAGCCAAGATCGTACGTCAAACCGCATCCGATGCAGCGCGCATAAGTGGTATTGCCATGCAGTTCGATGACGTGATCGTCCGCGAAGCCTGACGCTTGATGTAAATTATCAATATTCTGGGTAACGATCGCCGGGATCTTGCCTGCACGGTAGAGCGAGGCCAACGCCCGATGACCGCGTCCAGGAGCGGCCGCTGCGAACGTCGTCTCCATCGCAAAACGCCGCCTCCATGACTCGTCTCGTGCTTCCCGGCTCGCGACGAATTCATCAAAGGGGATCGGTCGGTTGCGGGTCCACAATCCGCCTGGCGAGCGGAAATCCGGAATGCCGCACTCGGTCGAGATCCCGGCGCCGGTAAAGGGAACGATCATGGATGCTCCGGCGATCATCTCGCCGAGCTGCTCCACGCCGCTACTGATGTCCGAAGCAATCACCGCACGCAGCCTAACGGGACCTCGGTATCAAATGCAATACTGAGGTCCCGTTGGCTATTTTATACTATGTCTTATTTCGAACTGCCTCAGGCCGCCTTCGCCGCGGCATCCTTGTTCGCGACCGTAGCCTTGGTGACGGTATCCTTGGCTTCGTCGGTCTTGCGAACGGCTTCGTCGCCTTTCTTCGGCTTGCTGACCACCGGCGCGACCAGCGCCTTTTTGGCGAGCTTGCCGTACTGCGACAAACTTTCGAGTTCAGCCTCGAGTTCGGCCTGTCGTGCGATTACTTTTTGAGCGAGCCTATCGGTCGCAGCATCACGTAGTGCCGCGAGTTCTTCAATGTTCAGTGAATCCAGATCAATCTTTGCCATATGGCCTCCCTGTGCGCGCTCTCGCTACCGGCAACGATCGCGCGTCACAAGCAGTCGAAACTCTTATCCACAATCACGATCCTGAATCGCAATCTTGCGGCGGCTTCATCCCATTCGCGCCCCAATTGCGGACGTCAATGATTGCGGGACGCGAATCAACGCCAAAGGATGGGCATGAACGAACGGCACGATCGGCTGGCGCGCGAGCGCGAGGAAATCGCAGCACGCGTGGCAAATTTCAAAGCCACTCAGGAAAAATTCAGACGGGAGCGAGAGGAATATTTCACGACCACGCTGGAAAACGCACGCCATGGCGAGCGATCCAAGCGTACGCTTGAACGCGTGCAGGCCTGGCCGTGATGTGAACAGGATTTGCCTGGCGACTAAAAAGGCCCGGAGTCTCCTCCGGGCTTTTCTTTTGCCAACGAGTTATCTTGTAAAAACGAGACCGGCTTACCAGTAACCGCGGTGCCAATAGTGGTGCCGCCAATACGGTCCACCATAAGGTCCGCCATAATACGCGTAACCCGGACCGTAGGACGGCCCATAATAGGGACCGTATCCGTAGTAACGAGGACCGTAGCCGTATCCATAGCGACCGTAACCGTATCCATAGCCAGGACCGTAATAGCCGTAAGCGCCAGCCGCACCCGCCGCGATCACGCCGGCGGCTAGACCAAAGGCGAGCCCGGGTCCAATTCCGCGCGCCTCAGCCGGCGCCGTGACGGCAGTTGCGCCAACTGCGGCAACCGTTGCCAAAATTGCCAGTGTGTTTTTCATGCGCGTTCTCCATTCAAAACTGACGATTCAACGCAACGCGATCGTGATGGTTGCACCGGCAACCGCGGAGCAATTTGACGCGCGCGCGGAACCAAACGAAAAAGAGCGGCCCGCCGGGCCGCTCTTTTCCTGGATCAGCTAATAGCTGCTTTATTGGCAGGGATGCCTCAAGCCATCATAGCCGAGATAAGTCCCGCTCGCCGGATCGTAGGAGCGGTAGCGCTGCGCGCAATACGATGCATCACCGCCGACAGCAATGGTCGTCTGATCGCCCCACATCTGCTGATCGCCGTTATCATAAGCGTAGCTGTTGTCGTAGCCGGCCTAGTTCGGGTCGTAGGCATAGTTGTCGCCATAGTATGGGTCGCCATAGCCGTAACCGCCCGCTGCGATAGCCGCGCCCGTCGCTACGCCTGCAGCCGCCGCGCCAACGGCGAAGCCAGCATCGCGTCCAAAGCCCCGGCCGCGATCGCCACGGAATTCACCACGTTGCGCGAACTGCCCGTTGCCACGCTGGCTGAACTGCGCGTTGCCGCGGCCAGCAAAATTGGCAGCGCCAACATTGGCCTGACCGCCGCGGACGTTGGACTGCATACGCGGGGCGCCACCCATCCGTGCGCCACCCATATTTCTCGCGCCCATATTTCCGGCGGCATGAGCGCCGACCTTGCCGCCCGGCGCCTGCTGCGCGAGGACCGGGGTTGCGATCGCAAGTGAAAGCGTAAGAGCCGTGGCTCCCAAAACACCAAATCTCGTCATACTGCGTCTCCAGGACTGTGAAGCCAAACCAACATCCCCACGAGACGATCGTTCCGGTGCATCGCAAAATAGCGGGATCAGCGGAACATCATCAGGATAATGACGAGCGCGAATGTTCCGATCAGGTCCTCAAGAAAGATGGAACGGCGAAACGGCGTACCGAGAATGATCTCGCCGCCGCGGCCTTTTTCAGCCGGATGTGCCTTTTTGATCCATGATGTGGCCTCGACCGAGGTTCATTTGATTGCTTCGCTGGGTCCGCAGTTCCACCGCTTGTAAATCACCTTAAGTTGAAATCATATGAGGCCCTTCGGGGTCTTTCTTGGGGCGTTCATGAAGTGGCTGTTCGCATTTGCAGTATTTTTGCCGACTGCGGCGTTTGCTGAAGCCCGGATCAACATTCAGATCGAGTTTACCGGCCAAAGGGTCAGACCAAATCCGAAGCCCATTCATAGTCACCTGGACATGTCGTTTTTGCTCAAGGACGACGGCACCCTCGCTCAGGAATATAACGAGACTGGCCCAAGAGCACGCCACTTGTCGTCCGACAGCAAGTTGGGAGAGGGTGTGAAGGTCATCGACGCAAATACTCTCGTTAGAAGGATAGAGTTCAAGGACCGAGTGAACACGTTGACGATCACGGTGTCGGGAAAAACTTGCCACGCCGCGATGACGAACAACTTGAAGCCCGGCTTTACTGAATTCGAGTCGTGGTCAACATACCAAGGCGTGCCAGCGTGGTATCGCGACTGGCAAATGACTTCGTCGACCTGCACAATTCGGTAGTCTTCCGCCCCTTCATTTCGCGTCGCAAATTGTTCGCGCTCTGACTCCATTTCGTTCTCAAAGAACGAATCGGAATCGAGCAAATCAGCGCAGCCAAAGTCTTAAGCATTTCTAACGACGAGCGACAAAGCCGCAAATCATCCCGATGGCAGGTTTCTTTTGAGTGTTTCTCGAACAGACAGCGGCTATACCAAGGGAACCGCGCTCGCATCGGGGAACACCGAATAGTTTCCCAAAAACTCAAAAAGAATCCGGCGTGGTTCCGGCAACAACGACGCTCCGCGCTTGTTGGTCTTGCGATGAAAGGAGCAATCTGATGCGAAATTTTATCCTGACTATTGCAGCCGTGGCGGCTGTCGGAACAGCGGCAATTGCGCCTGCAGACGCGCGTGGCTTTGGCAGAGGCGCCGCGATTGGCGCTGGCATAGGTGCGGCAGCGTTAGGTGCGGCAGTGGCAACCGGCGCCTACAATAATGGCTACTACGGCCCGGGCTACGGCTACGCCCCGGATGACGGTTATTACGATAACCCCGGCTATTACGACGATGGGCCGCGGGTCTATCAGCGGCGCGTCTACCGCAACTACGGTAATTGGTAAGATAGAAGAGCCCGGCTTCGGCCGGGCTTTTCTTTACGGTTATGGCTGCGGCACGCAAGCCCACCGTGCTCGATTTGGGATGTTCACCCTCTGACTCCATTCCGTTCTCAAAAAACGAATCGGAATCGAGCCAATCAACGCGACAGAAATCTTAAACAACAACTAATGCCAACAACAAGCAATCGATCCCCACGATGATGATCGCGGCGTTCGAAACCGCATGCGTCAAATCAATCTTTCGCCTTCTTGGGATTAGATTTGCCCACTGGTCACCTGCGGACTTCGATACGGATCTTTGAACCTTCGGCCGCTTCCCACGCTGTGCATTTTGCTGCTATTTCTTGCCCTATCACGCCGAATGCGGCTCAAAATCACGAACCAGTCTCAGGAGGATAAGAAAATGCGTTTTCTACACACCATGCTGCGCGTCCGAAATCTCGACACCGCGCTCAAATTCTATCGCGATGCGCTGGGGCTGAAGGAAGTTCGCCGCATCGATAACGAAAAGGCCAAATTCACCCTGCTGTTCCTGTGCGCGCCCGAGGACGAAGAGCGTTTGAAAACCTTGCCTCCCACGCGCGGCGCACCGCTGGTCGAACTTACCTACAACTGGGATGAGGAAAAATACGGCGAGGATCGCTACTTCGGTCATCTCGCCTATGAGGTCGACGATATCTACGCGACCTGCGCGCACCTGATGAAGCTTGGCATCACGATCAACCGGCCACCGCGCGACGGTCAAATGGCTTTCGTGCGATCGCCCGACTTGCACTCGATCGAGCTTTTGCAAAAGGGCGATGCCAAGCCGCCGGCGGAGCCGTGGACGTCGATGCCCAACACCGGACATTGGTAGCGCAACGCCTTTCGCGTCGCTTGTCGCTCCCGTCACTGCCGGAACTTCACCCTGCCCCACGCGTTGCCCATCCATCGAGGAATTGAGGAGGCAATGATGGGACGAGGAATATTACTCTGGCTGCTGGGCGTGCCGATTCCGGTGATCATTCTGTTGTGGCTGTTCTTCGGCCGCTAACCGGTACGATCGATATTTTCAGTGGCAAATCAGGTTTCGCTGATCGCGAAGCCTGATTTTGCATTTCAGGCATCCTTTGCCCGGCAAGACGAGAAGGACTGCTTTTATTTGGAATTTGCGCTATCACCCGCGGACATTCCGTGGGAGCGAAGAATCGTGTCGAGCAACAATCAAGCACAAATCACCATCTGGGGCCGCGCCAACTCCGTCAATGTTCAGAAAGTGCTGTGGTGCCTGCACGAACTCGACCTTCCCTTTGATCGTATCGACGCCGGCATGGCGTTCGGCAAGAACCGCGAGCCGGAATATCTGTCGATGAATCCGAACGGCCGCGTGCCGACGCTGGTGGACGGCGATTTCGTGCTGTGGGAATCCAACTCCATCAAACGCTACTTGGTGCTCGCCTATCGACCGCAATCGTCGCTCTATCCGCAAGCGCCAAAACTGCGCGCGAGCATCGATCGATGGCTCGACTGGACGCTCTCGACGCTGCAACCGGTCGACCGCCCGGTGTTCTGGGCGCTGGTGCGAACCCCGGTCGAACAGCGCGACATGGTCGCGATCCAGAAGGATGCCGACGCCGAAGCGGCCCAATGGAATGTCGTCGATGCTTATCTCAAGACGCGCCGTTTCATCACAGGCGAGGAGTTCACGCTGGCCGACATCGCGCTCGGCGCCTATGCGCGGCGCTGGCTCGGCGTCGAGGGAATCACCAAGCCGACGTTTCCTCATCTCGAGCGCTGGTTCGCAGAGCTCAGCACCCGGCCGGGTTTCGTGCGCTATATCGCACCGCCGATGTCGTGAGGCGCGTGGCGAAAGACGTAAATTGACGTTAGGTCTACCTGACGAATTTCACTCCGAAGGAATGCCCACGCCGCCAAACCACCTGGCAGTAGCGCCCCGTCTTGGCGTCGCGCGAAAACGCGAGCCGCACGCGGCCCGACAGCACGCTCGAATCCGAAACGGAGAGCTTCGCACCCGTCGCTGACATGTCGTGCACGACACACCGACGCGCCGCAAAGCCGCCCTCCAGGGTGACCCACGCCGTCTGCTGCACCGATCTGCGCACGTCGCGTTTTTTAGCTGCGGGCACTATTCTCGTTTCCGGCTCAAAATGATCCTTTGGCCTTCCTATCGGAGCCGGCTTTAGAAACTGTTGCAAATTACCGGAGCGAACGGTGGGGGCACTGGCGCGCAAAAATCCCCCGCCAGGCCGGCCGCCGCCCATACGTTCTGTGGGAAAACTGGGCTTCGCGCGGCTTGCCCGGGCGCGCAAACGCCACTATACGTTCGCGCGGTTGGTCTTTGCCGCCCTTTCAGGCCGGACCGGCAAGGTGAACAAACCCTTTCAAGGTATTGATTCACTAGTTAAATTTCGTTAGTTCAAAGCGAGGCAGCGGCACGGTCGCAGGATTTAGCTGTGTCGAGGCAGGCGCCTTGCTCCCTTCGTCTATCGGTTAGGACGCCACCCTTTCACGGTGGAGAGAGCGGTTCGATTCCGCTAGGGAGCGCCAAACACCTCGTCTCGCGTCCAACGCCTGTTCCGTATGCAAATGTGATTGGCGGTACCGCCCCTACGAAAAAGCCGCCGCTGTGCAGCGACGGCTATTTGCGCAGTGCTCGCGACCATCAAACGGTCAGACGCGACGATGGGCTTCGGCACTTGATCTCGAATTATGATCGCTTCAGCCTTCCGGACTCCAGCCCGCCGGCGCTGTGGTGAGCGGAGCTCCGCCAACCGAAACCGGTCCCGTTGGTTTCAGCGGCCGAGCCATCCTTTTGCGTGCCATTCCAGACAGCCGGGCGCGACCGCGTCCTTTTGGAATGGAGGACGTTATATCCGGCGCCACCGCGTTTTGGAGCGCGTCAACCTTCGCGATCAGCGTCGAAAGCTGGGTAGATAACTTCTTCACGTCAGACTGTTCGTCCGTCAGGCTCCGTCTCAGGCTGCCAAGCGCAGCCGCATCCTGCTGCAGCAGAGCTGTGTTTTGTTGCAGCAACGATCCATGGTCCTGCAGCGCGGTAGCGTGTTGCTGCTGGGACGACTGAATATCCGTCAAGGCGGCGGCAACCGCCTCCGGTATAGGCGCAGCCGGTCTCTCGTGCGGAAGCAACTCGGCCACCAGATCGCTGATGTTCGGCAAGGTGGTGTTGAAAGACGGCATCGTATAGAGGGCCGCCGTCCCGTTGATGGCCAAAGCAAACACCGACAGTGCCAAGATCGACTTCCGGCTGGACTTCCTGCTCGGTATTACCGACTTGCTCGCTATTGCGGAGTCGGGTTGCTTGTCGGCCGTCTCGGTTCGGAGATGTGCTTCCAATGTATTGGTCATCTGCATCGACCTCAAATAAAACGAGAGCCGTCGCTGGATCGTCCGCGCGACGGCTCCCTACGCGTTGCCCACTGAAACTGCAGTAGATTATGGGCTAATCAGATTAATTCCCGGTTAGCGCCTCAATCTCGCCTCAACCTCTTGGGGCATGCGCGGCCGGTCGCGACCGGGTCGGCGCCGGCGCTTCATCGTTGCCTTCGGGTCAAAGTGCAGCAGCCACGATCGCGGCGGCCAGCTTGGTGGTGGCGAGCAACTGCACCTGGACGGATGCGTTATAGCCGTCCGGCAATGACGGAGCCGTCCGCTTCGCCGTCCGGTGTGATCAAATTCCAACACTCAATGAAAATCAGCACGGTTCTTATTCGGAACACAGTTGCGCCTATTGGCATCCCCACGGCTCCGCGAAGTTGTTTGCGAAAAGAAAAAAGGGAGTCAGTCATGAGCATCATCATCCCCCTGGAGCTTCAGAGAAAGTGCGAACAGCGCTGGGCCGCCAGATTTCCTCAACCGGTCGCCAATGCGCCTCAACCTCAGTCAGATGGCAAAGATCAGGAGCGGCCGCGCCCCAGCCAGGCGGAGTAAGTACGCCGGGCTTCATGCCTGTCCAAAGGAGGGGAGCACGGGACCAAAGCCGCGCAAATTGTCAGGGCTTTGCTGGCGACGTGCCTGCACTCGTTTTGCCCTTGGTCGCCTCCTTGGACACCTGGCGGTCGCGCGCGGCTGATAGTTCTTTCTTGAGCTTCGACTGCTCGTCGGTCGTCATGGCGGGCTTGTCGGGCCTCGGCGGCACATCTTCGACGGCCGGGTAACCCGGCGTTTTAGGACGCGCCGTTTCCTCCGCTTGGGAGGCGAGCGGCAACAGCAAGGTGACGGACAGCAGCATCGCCGAAGCAGCAAACGCCCTGAATTGTCCAACCTTCCGCATAGGCAGTCCTTATCCATCTGTTTCGCTTGCCCCGAGCACGGCCGGACCTGTCTGGGGGTAGGTTCAGAAGCCGGCCGTGCAGGCCCCTGACGGGCGGCCGTCAGTAACCCAAACGATAACCGAAACTGTCGACCTCCTGTTCCCTGACATCTTGTCCATAGTTCGGAAGGGCGCGACCGGTGCGAGAAACCGTTGTATTTCTGTCTTGCTTTTCAGCGAAGCTTTTTCGGCACTCCCCAGAGTTCCCGGCTCACATGAAGCGCGAAGTCACGATCGGACTGGCCGTGGTTGCGGGCGCCGCCTTGCTGGAGGTCGCTCTGATTCCTGGCATCATTCTGGGAGGCGCGGCCTTCCTCGCACCCCGATATCTACGGCGGCGACGTGGCACAACGGCGCGACGGGATGCCAAGGCGCTCCAGACCGGCACGTCCTCACGTGAAGTGGCCGTAAAACAGCCTTCGCAGCTCCTGGAAAAATTGCCGCTTCGACGGACGATTGCCAAAACGATCACGTTCCGTGTCGTCGTGACGACGCTTGATTTCACGACAAACTATATTGTGATCGGAGAGCTTGCGACCGCAGCCGGTCTCTCGACCTTCAATCTGATCGCAGGCCCCCTCTTCTATTTCGCCCACGAGGCCGCATGGAATTACTTACGCCCCACTGAAACCGCGGTCACGCTGCATTTGCCCAAATCAGACCCCGGCAGCGACGCAACGGGGTTCACGATCAGCCCGGCGCTGGCCAAGACGATCACCTACCGGACGATCGCGACGATCGTGGACTTCACGACAAATTACGTGGTTGTCGGCACCGTGGCCGAGGCAATGATCCTGTCGGCCACCGGTTTCGTGCTTGGGCCGTTCGTTTATTACGGCCACGAGAAGGCCTGGGAATACCTGGCCGATGATTCCGCGGCGAAAGTGGCTGCCGTGAAAGACATCGAGCTTCTCCCCGCGCCCGGCTAGTGGATCGGGCCACTAGACCTTCCGCCAAACTATTGATTTCTCTCAAAAGCGATGCTCCCTTAGGAAGGGAGTATCAATTCATAACGGGGATAAATCATTTTGCCGGGGGCCTCAAAAGCGGCGCGCCGTCTCGATAGTTTCAGGCGCCTGCTCACGCATATCAACGAGCGGATTCTGCCTGATCTCGGCTTCGTATTGTGGGACGGCTCGACGGTACCTGCCGATCTCTCCTCCGATGAACTGGCCTTTGTCATCGCCGATGAGGGCGCCGTGGCGGCCATGATACGGTGGCCGAGCATCGATACCTTCCTTAACCTTTGGGTCACGTCGCGGTTCGACCTGCGTAATGGATCGTTTTTCGATCTCGCGGCGCGCCGGCCGAAAACGCGCACCCGCGCGTTGATGAAGGCTTTCGACAAACCTCTCGCGCTGGCAACGCTGGCCAGGTTTGTATTCGTGCCGCGCGGCGGCCCATGGCCGCTGGAGGGCGTTCGCAGCGAAAAGCCGCGCGTCGACGGCTCCGAGGCGAGCAACAAGGAGAACGTCCATTATCACTACGACCTCTCCAATCGGTTTTACGAACTCTTTCTCGATCCGGAGATGGTCTACTCCTGCGCTTATTTCAAAGACTGGAATAACGATCTCGCAACGGCGCAGGCCGACAAGCTCGACATGATCTGCCGCAAATTGCGGCTCCAGCCGGGAGAAACCCTGCTCGACATCGGCTGCGGCTGGGGCGCTCTCGTCTGCCATGCCGCCCAACACTATGGGGTTCGCGCCCATGGCGTGACGCTGGCGGAAGAACAGTTCGCCTACGCTAAGGAAAAAGTTGCCCGGCTAAAGCTTGAAGACAAGGTGACGCTCGAACTGCGCGACTACGCAGGCCTCGAAGGTGGCTTTGACAAGATTGCTTCGATCGGCATGTTCGAGCACGTCGGCATCGCCAACCATCCGACCTATTTCCAGGCGATCAATCGCCTGCTGAAACCGGGCGGCCTGTACCTCCACCACTCGATCGCGCTGCGCTCGAAGAGTTTTGAGCGCTTTCGTCGCGGCCGCCGGCGGGATGCCGCTTTGGCCACCGCGGTCGGCCGTTATATTTTTCCGGGCGGAGAACTCGATCACCTCGGCATGTCGATTGGCAATCTCGAGCTATATAATTTTGAAGTGCACGACGTCGAAGCCTGGCGCGAGCACTACATGCACACCACCCGGCTCTGGCATGACCGGCTATCGGCAAACCGCGAAGCCGCCGAGCGCGAAATCGGCCGCGAGAAAACCAGGCTGTGGATCGCCTACCTCGCCGTGGTCTCGATCGCCTTCATGCAAGGCACCGTCGGGATTTTCCAGACGCTGGCCTCGCGCCGTGTTCGTGGCCCGTCCGGCCTGCCGCCGACCCGCGCCGATCTCTACCGGTGAGCCCATACGAGGACGGCATGCAAACAAGAAAATTTAACTGGTCGCGGCGAACCGCAGTCCGGGCGGCGATCGGCGGGATCGCCGCGGCGTTGTCGTTGCGGACTTCATCGGCGCAAGCCGATGAAAAAATGACGCGGCAACAAGCACAGTATCAGGACACGCCAAACGGCATTTATAGCTGTGGCAACTGCTCGCTGTTCGAACACCCGAAATCCTGCAAGGTGGTCGCTGGCGACGTCAGCGAAGACGGCTGGTGCAAAGCCTTCGCGCTCGTGGATTAATTGGATAAAAATGCCGCCGGCATCCCTGATGATATCGGCGGCATCGCTGTAGTTTCGTTGGAGCGAATACTTTTTATGCAAACACCGAATGATCGATCGACCCGTCTGGCACCACATAGCCGTATCGGGTGTGTGACGGCTCGGGTCCAGTCTTGTCGTATTCCGCTCTCATCATGGCAAAGCGATCGCCTTTGAGCTCCAGCATCGCTTTCTTCGGCTCGATGTTATACAGCCGCGCGTTGTTGCCGGAGAAGATGGCCGTCTTGACGGGGCCTCGGGCGTCACCGAGCGGAGCGAAGCCGTACTTTTTCTGCATCACCTCGGGGATCTCCAGACGACGCAAGCCTTCGATCTGCCATTGCGGCCCGCCGGTCCAGAGCGCGTCGGTGCCCCAGCAAACGCGATCGACACCGAGCCCCTTGATCAAGGTCCCCATCAGCGCGGCGCAGACATTCGGCTCCGCCACCAGCGTGGTTGCGAATAATTGTCCGACGTCGCCATAGACATTGTTGACGCCGTACTGGGCCGGAATGTCGGCGAGATCGCTGGTCCACTGGATTCGGCCAGTGCGTTCGAATTCCGCCAGCGCGACCTTGGGGTCACCGCCGACGTGGCGATAGGCGGAGTGATAGATGATGAAGTTGAGTTGCGGCCAGTCCTTGGCCGCCTGCCCGACATCGGCAACGTCGGCGTAGCCGCGCAAGTTCGGAAACCGCTTTTCGACCCCTGGCGCAAATAGCCCCTTGTGAACGCAAACATTCTTGATGCCCGCCTTCACCATCTTTTCGTAGCCCTTATAGGCGACTTTCTCATCGTCCATCCGCCAAGGATAGTGGCTGATCTCCTTGTGAGTATTGTCGCCGATGGTGTAGCCCTTGCAGGACTCCGGTTTGAGTTCGAGGCCGGCGTCGAGATTCTCGAGCCAGTTGGGCTGGCCCGGCGTAAAAATGCAGTGAGCGAACAACCGGCGCGAGCCGGCTTCATCGTTAACTCGCTTTCGCGCATCCGCCATCTGCTGGTTGGTCAGGAACCAGTCCTGTTCGATGTCGGAAGGCGCCGACGAAATCAGGGCGATCTTGGTGTCGCTATCGAGAAACATCTCCTTCTTGTAGTTGTTGAACTTCAGATCCTCGATCGTCTGCTCGTGGTCGGCAAGCTGCTTGTTCCAACCGGCCTTGCCGACAGCCTTGCGCATTTCGACAAAGCCGGTGATGCGGGTGTCGTCACGCAGGAAGTGCGTGTGCATGTCCATGATGAACTGGTCCTTGAGCGAGTCTGCGCGCTCCTGGGCCATGGCCGGCGTCGCCGCTTCCGCCTTGGTCACACTGAATAGCGGCCCATAGACTTCGTTCATCGCAACAAAGGATGCGGCCATGCCGGCGGCGGTCTGGAAAAACCGGCGACGATCGAGCCCCTGTTTGCCGCCGAGATCGTCGGCCATCGCCAGCAGGCGTGACTCGACCTCGCGCTGCCGTTCGTTTTGCGGATCGGGATAAAATTCGTCGCTGGAAACAATCTGGGTTGGAATAGGCGTCTTGTGCTGAAGCAGTTCAGACGGCATCAGCGCGGCAAGTTCTTCTTCGGTTAATTGATTGCTCACGGCTTAATCTCCCTGTTGTAGTTATTCGTCGTCCGCAGGTGAATGCCCCTTGATAAGAGGCGAACATTAGGCCTGCGCTTTTCAGAGGCAAGCTTGCGCACGATCGCACCTGTCAGAACGGCGTGATTGAATAAGATGAAAGAAATCGGCTCCTGGATATCTGGGTGCAACGCACACGGATGCCGCATTTGGTTCCACCCGGATTGGATGTTGAGCCGGTTTTTCAGAGCACCAACGGTTGCAAATCTATTGACTTGGAGCGCTGTCACCCTTCTAGAGAATGCCATGGGCTGGCAATCGCGGGGACGACAAACATCAATGGCTGTTCAACGGAATCTGGCGATCCTTGCGACCGTGGCCCTAACCGGATGCAGCGGCATGCCGAATATTTCTTTGCCGACTGTCACCGATAGAAACAATTACAAAGGCAAGCCACTGAGCGCGCTGACGGCCCGGCTCGGGAATCCAACTTTCATGCAGACGATCAGCGGGCAAAAAACCTATTCCTGGCGCTTGGGCACGGGGCTCCAGCAATGCCTGATCAGTGTCGTGATGGCCGGCGATATCATCGAATCCTATAATACGTCAGGCGACTCCCCGGTTTGCGGGCCCTACGAAGCCCGCCAAGAATCCTCCGGGTCGGAATAATCATGTCTGATCATCATTTGAAGGCTGACGGCGCGCGGGTCCTTGCTGATCTCAATGCACTCCGTGCCCTCGGCACCTACAAGACCGGCGTGCACCGGCCGACCTTTTCCGAACCGCATCTACACTCGCTGCAATGGCTGGTGCGGAAACTGCCTGAAGCTGGTCTTGCGGGTGAGATCGACGGGATCGGCAACGTGCTCGGCATGAGCGCCAAGGCCGGACCTAAACTGCTGGCAGGCTCGCACCTGGAGAGCCAGAATTACGCGGGCTGGCTCGACGGACCGCTTGGCGTCATCTACGCGCTCGAAGCGGCGCGCGTGATCAACCTCGATCCCGGCATCAATGGTGCAGTGGAAGTCGCCTCATGGTGCGATGAGGAAGGCCATTTCGGCCATTTTCTCGGCAGCCGATCCTATGTCGGCGACATCACCGAGCACGACATCGACGCCGCACGCGACCGCACCAACGCCCGGCCGATGCGCGAGGCGCTGCAAGCGGCTGGTCTTGCGGGCCGTCCGCGAACGATCGCCGAGCGCGGCCGTCACATCGGATATCTTGAAGCCCATATCGAACAGGGGCGGACGCTCGAAGGCTCATACCTCAGCATCGGGGTCGTCACGTCGATTGTCGGCATCTGGCAATATCAGATCACCTTTACCGGCGAGCAAAATCACGCGGGCACGACGCGGATGAAGGATCGCAGAGATGCCGGTCTTGCGGCCGCGAGGTTGTGCGTCGCCATTGACGGCCGGTTTCCGTCAGCGGGCGGTCCGCGAACCGTCTGGACCACCGGCCGCATCACGCTGGATCCCGGAGCGCCCAGCATCATTCCCGGCCGCGCCGAAATCCTGTTCCAGGTTCGCGACGATAATCCCGCCATCGTCGAGCGTCTCGAAACGCTATTGCGCGAAACCGCAACCGAGATTGCTACGACGAGCGGTTGCAGCGTCGAGGTCGAGCGCATCCGCACCGGCAAGCCCGCGATGATGGACGAGAAATTTCAGCGCACCATCGAGGAGGCTGCATCCGACGTTGCGGGAGGCAAATCCACCCGCATGCCGAGCGGCGCCGGCCACGATGCCCAGGTTCTCGCCACGATCATGCCGGCGGGCATGTTGTTTGTACCCTCGATCGACGGCATCAGCCATCACTGGAACGAGAATACCGACGACGCGGATATCGTCAGGGGCGCGGAAGTATTCGTCGAGACCTGCCGGCGGCTGCTCTCGCGTTGAACTTGTCGAGAGCTTCGCGCCAGCCGGCCCGCGAAGAAAGCTATTTTCCCTGCCAGCGCGGCGGACGCTTCTCCGCGAAAGCCTTCGGACCCTCGATATAGTCCGCCGACGCGACCATCTCGCGCACGGCCGGGTATTCGCGCTGCGCGATCATGGCGTCCGGCAATGGCACATTCAGCCCTTCCAGCGCCGCCTGTTTTGACGCGCGGATCGACATCGGGCTGTTCTGGCAAATCTGGTTTGCCCAGCGCTCTGCCGCGGCAAGCGCTTCGCCCGCGGGCACGACCTCGTTGACAAAGCCGAGTTCCAAACCCTCCCGCGCGGAGACATGCCGGCCGGTCAGGATCATGCCCATCGCCCGCTTCAACCCGATCTGACGCGGCAACCGTTGCAGGCCGCCGGCCAATGCCGCCAGGCCGACACGCGGTTCGGGCAGCGCAAACGTGGCATTCTCCGACGCAATGATGAGGTCGCAGGCGAGCGCGACCTCGAAGCCTCCGCCCATCGCCACACCATTGACGGCCGCGATGATCGGCTTGTCGCAATGGAAGCGCAGCGTCAGTCCGCCGAAGCCGCTGGAATTCCAGCCGCGTTCGCCGCCCGCGGCCTGCCATTTCAGGTCATTGCCGGCGCAGAACGCCCTGTCCCCCGCGCCGGTGACGATCGCCACCCACTTATTGGGATCGGCAGCGAAAGCGTTGAATACTTCGTGCAGCTCAAAATGAGCGGGCTTGTGCAGGGCGTTCATCACGGCCGGACGGTTGAGGGTCACGATCGTGATGTGGCCGCTGTGCTTGACGTCCACGAATTCAAAACTCATTTTGGACCTCCTTGGGAAACGTCCCTCTTTCGTATTGTGATGTGTCCGCTCTTTTTTCAGATGGCGGCGCTTGCTTCGGGCCCTTGCGAGAGCTCGCTAGGGCTGAATGACGTTGCAGTTGGTGCGGCCGGTCATCACGCAATCCTGCATCTTGCTGGCCGCCCTCAGTTCGTGTGCCAGCCACAGTCCGACCACCAGCAACACGGCCGCAATGGCGAGCCCCGCCATCGCCGGGGTGTTGTTTTGCCGCGGTTGACCGTTTTGCGGCTTGGGCTTTGCCGGCTTTGGTTTTTCAGCCTCGAAGTTTTTAGGCTTGAGGTTTTCAGGTTTGGGGTCGTTCATGAACAGGACCTTCTTCTTGTCGATTTTCGTTGGCCCTGAGATCAATCCAGTCTGCGGCGCCCCCAGGGAATGGCCGCCCAAACCCGTTCATGAAGATAATACCATGCAATCTTCGTGATGATCTCCATGCCGGCGATCGAGCCCGCGATCTCGACCCTTCCAGTGAAAAACCAGCTGATCGCGAAAGTGTCGAGGGTTCCAAGGGTTCGCCAGCTGATAGCCTTGAGAACCGACCTTGAATGCGTTTCTGCCCCGCGGAATAATAAAGCCACCGGCGCGCTCCCTCTAAATTTGGTGTTGAGCCTACCATGTGGCGGCAGTCGTCCGCTCTGCGGCTGTCATGCAGCCGAAGCAAAAGCCCCGGCGATTGCGCATGCCCGGCAATTGGCGAACTCGTTGATTTGGCTATCCAATTGCTTTCCAGGCGCGCCGCCAACCTTGCTGCCTGGCAGGCAAGCGATGGAACGGTTGGCGCCAAAAGCAATATCAGGATGGGGCTTGCGAAACGTTTGCGGCAAAACGCGCGTGTCTGGCATAGAGAATGCCGAAAAATGGCTTATTTCCATTCTGACGGAGGGCCCAACGGCTCTCGTTGGACGTCGACTGGAAACCTGAACCTGCTGGTGCGCTTTTGATTCTGACAACGGCCTTTGACAACCCGGAAGCTGCCGGCTTTGGCGGCAAGCGAGCGTTAGCGTAAGTCGATGCTTCTCCTTGAATCCCTCCCAACAGTCATCGGAACGGCGGCGGTCGCACCGGCACTGCTTATCCTGTGGCTCGTAGTCGCCGCCGACGAACGGCCGGGACCGCCGGCCAAGGTGTGGACTGCCTTCTTCCTGGGCGCGGCCAGCATTTCCTTGCTTGGCCTGATACGCACCCCCTTTGTGGCGCTACTGTCTGCTCCTGAAAATCCGTGGGTGGCGCAAGCCCTGCACTCGCTGTTCGGCGTCGCGCTGCCGGAAGAAAGCGTCAAGATCCTGGTCATCGCACTGGTATCGGTGTGGCGAAGGCCGTTCACCGATCCCATGGACACGGTGGTTTATGGTGCTGCCGCCGGCCTCGGTTTTGCGGCTTACGAAAATCTCGCCTACCTCGTCCAGCACGCCGATATGTGGCAGTCGCTGGCCGCGTTGCGCAGCATTCTCACCGTTCCGTTCCACGGCGCGCTCGGAATCATCGCTGGCGCATATCTCGCAATCGCACGATCCGGCACGGCACTCGGCGCCCACCGCCACAACCGCGACTGGGCCCGCATCATGAGCCGCTTCCTGGTACTGGCGGGCCCGGTCGGATTGCATGCCGCGTTCGACTTTCCCTTGCTGACATTGCAGAAAAATCCGGACATCGACAACACGACCCGCCTCATCCTGGGCTCAGCCAGCATTCTGATCGGTTTCTCCTCGATCGCGTTTGCCACGCGCCTGGTGCGACGGGTGGGTCGTCATCACGCGCCCCGGACCGAACTCGCACGCGAGCGGCTCAGTCAGCTCCGGCGAATGTGGGCATTGCTGGTGGTCGGCGGCGGCGCAGGTTTTGCCGGGCTTGTTTTCGTTCTGACCTCGATCCATCACTGGCTGCTGAACCCGGATCGCAACGTGACACTCGTTCTCGTTCCGATCGGCCTGCTTTCCATCCTCATCGGTTTCGCGCTGCTGGTCGTCACGACCGCGGTCTATTTTCTGGGCCGCGAGCGCATCCGCACCCAGGCGTCAAACCTGTCGTCCCTGCCCGGCCAGGGTTGACGTCACAAGCTTGACGTTAAAAGGCTGAACGAGTGGAGTGGATTGACATTCGTTGCCAGCCTGCCAGATGCGCTATATTCGCGCCGTCACAGAAGCGCGTCATTCTGACTCGAAGCTGGATCGTCTAACCGGTACGGGAGATTTCGATGACCCATGACAATGTCGAGTTGCCGACAAAAATGCGCGATGCCGTTCGCGCTCACTGGAAGGCGTTTCTGATCGAAGGGATTCTTTTGGTCGTTTTCGGATTGGCGGCCATCATCGTGCCGCCAGCCGCCAGCCTCGCCGTGACCATCCTGTTGGGATGGCTGTTCCTGATCAGCGGTATTGCGGGTCTCGCGTTGACCTTCTGGGCGCGTGAAATGCCGGGCTTCTGGTGGTCGCTGATTTCCGCCGCGCTGGCGGTGCTTGCGGGAATTGTCCTTTTGGCCAAGCCGGCGCAGGGCACGCTTACCCTGACCATCGTCGTCGGCGCCTATTTCCTCGCCGAAGGCGTTGCGACCATCATGTATGCGCTGGAGCATCGGCGTGAACTGTCGGGCCGGTGGTCATGGATGCTGATCGCCGGTCTCATGGACCTGTTGATTGCAGCCATCATCATCACGGGCTTGCCGGGATCGGCTCTGTGGGCGATCGGCCTCCTGGTCGGCATCAACCTGTTGTTCGGCGGCGCCACCTTGATCGGCGTGGCACTCGCCGCACGCAACGCCTGATGGCGGCTTCCTAACAGCCGCGGCAGATGCTCTTGATCTTGCGATCGAGCTCGGCGTCCTGCTTTTTCTCGGCTTCCGAGGCAGCGGAATTATTGTTCTCCGGCGGCACCTGATCGGCCCGCGGCTGGCGGTGACCGACGGGTGCAGGCAGTGGTTCTGCTCTCTTGCTAGACGAATTGCCGGTTTGCGCGATCGCCGCCGGACCGATCGTCAACATCAGACATGTGGCCGTTACCAACAGTTTTCGCATCTGCTTTTTCCATGTTCGACGCACAACGCCCGAATCCAGGTCCCGTAGAAAGCGATCACGGACCCGGGGGGTAGAGATGAACGTCACCGCAATAATCCACAATACGATAGCGGGTTTCAGCGGCCTGTTCACGATCTGCGGAAAAAGATTTTTCGACGGAAAGATAGTTCGGGCCGGCCGGGGCCTTGCCGTGGCCGCCGGGGATATCGACCACGAAGTCCGGCTGGCACAGCCCGGATACCCGGCCACGCAGCGCGCGCATGATTTCCTGGCCTCGCGCCAACGTCGTTCGCAGATGCGAAGTCCCCGGCGCCAAATCGCCGTGATGCAGATAATAGGGCTTTATCCGGCACTCGACGAAGCCGCGCATTAGCGCCTCCAGGCTCTCGGGATCGTCATTGACTCCCCGCAGCAGCACCGATTGGCTGACCATTGGAATGCCGGCATCGATCATGGCGGCACAGGCCGCACGTGCATTCGGCGTCAATTCCCGGACGTGATTGGCGTGGAGCGCCACCCAGGTCGTGGCGCCCTTCACCCTCAAGGCGGCAACCATCTTGTCATTGATGCGCTGGGGCTCGGCGACCGGCACGCGGCTGTGAATGCGGATAACCTTGACGTGATCGATCCGCGCAAGGTCCGCCATCACCTCGGAAAGGCGCCGTGGCGACAACATCAGCGGATCGCCGCCGGTCAGGATGACTTCCCAAATTTCTGGATGCGCGCGGATATAGGCCAGTGCGTTGTTATAAGCGCCTTCCGAAAGCGTAGTCCCCTTGCCCGGCCCGACCATCTCGCGGCGAAAACAAAACCGGCAATACACCGCGCAGACGTGCACCAGCTTGAACAAGACCCGGTCCGGATAGCGATGGACGATGCCGGACACCGGTGAATGCGTCTCATCGCCGATCGGATCGGGTTTTTCGTTCGGTTGAGCCACCAGTTCCTCGGGGCTCGGGATATATTGCCGCGCGATCGGATCAAGCGGATCGTCGGGATCGATCAGCGCCGCCACCTCGGGCGTCACGGCAATCGCATAGCGCGCTGCGACTTTTTCCAGGGAGGGAATATCCGCAACCGGCACAAGACCGCGCGCGGCCAGTTCCGCAGGCTCGCGCAGGGTGCTGACGGGTTTGAAAATGATACTGCTCATGTCTCTGCCTAGTGTCCCGGTTCTGACATTCGTATTATTTCGCTGCCAGTTGGTTCGCGGATGTCAGAACCAAAGGGACACCAGCAAACTCATATCTTTGTGAGGTTTTGGATTTGACTTCGCTATCCGAGAACTCGCGGTGCCATCCGAGCGAATGTCAAATCCACCGCACTACGGAGGGGTCCACACCACCTGATCGACCGACGCTGCGCCGCTTGCCAACATCACCAGCCTGTCAAACCCAAGCGCAACGCCGCTCGCCAGGGGCATGGAGGCCACCGCAGCGAGGAAATCCTCATCCAGCGGATACCGTTCGCCGTATCGGCGCTGTTTTTCGTCCATCGCCTGCACAAAACGACGGCGTTGTTCGGCTGCATCGGTCAGTTCACCAAATCCATTCGCCAATTCCACACCGCAGGCATAGACCTCGAAACGCTCGGCGACGCGTGGGTCAGATGAGGCCACACGCGCCAGCGCCGCCTCCGGCAGCGGGTATTCGTAGAGTAAGGTAAGGCGTCCCTGCCCCAGATTTGGTTCAACGTATTCCACCAATATTTTGCTGAAGATGTCCGACCAGGTGTCGTCACCGGCAACACGAATCTTTGTAGCTGCCGCCGCCGCAAGCTTGTTCCGGTCGCCTTCGCCGCCGTCAACGGTAGCCAAGAGGTCGATTCCAGCGAAGTGCTCAAATGCCTGGGCTACCGTCAACAGTTCGGGCTCGGCGAAGGGATCGGCGATTCGCCCCCGAAACGAAAATTGCCCGATTCCGGTGGCCTGCGCCGCATGCGCGATCAGGACGACGGTGTCGGCCATGACCGCATCATAGGCCGCGTTCGCCCGATACCATTCGAGCATGGTGAATTCGGGCAAATGCAGCCGGCCGCGCTCGCGGTCACGAAACACCCGGGCAAATTCGAATATCTTGGCCTCGCCCGCTGCCAATAACTTCTTGCAGGCGAATTCCGGCGAGGTCCGCAGATACCGCGTCGCGCGCTCGCCGTCGGAGGCGATAAGTTCCGTGCACGGGGCATGCAAATGGGTCTCATTGCCGGGCGAAACCTGCAGAATCGCGGTTTCGACCTCGGTAAAACCTTGTTCGTCGAACCAGGCCCGAATGGCCCGCGAAACAGCACCCCGAGCTGCCAAAAATGGCTTGATATCGGTGTGCCGGGCCGTGGACCACCATGGCGACATGTTCTTGTCCGCAACCATCAGCCAATCGCCTTATCGGGCCGCAAAACGCTAGCTTCGAGGCACAAAATCAGTATGTTGCAGCCCGAAACCGCCCCCGACAGCCCGCAGGGACGCCCCTGCCCGGCACGATCCCGGGCCAGAATATCAGGAAAAACACCTTTGAAAGTCATCGCCAGCTCTATTCGCAAAGGCAACATCATCGAGCAAGACGGCAAGCTCTATGTCGTGCTCACGGCCGAAAACATCCACCCCGGCAAGGGAACCCCGGTCAGCCAGATCGAAATGCGCCGTATCGGCGACGGGGTGAAGATTTCGGAACGCTACAAGACCACCGACCAGGTGGAAAAAGCGACGGTCGAGGATACCAATTTCAACTATCTCTACGAGGATGCTGACGGCTTCCACTTCATGAACACCGAGAATTACGATCAGGTCCAGGTTTCCAAGGAGATCGTCGGGTCCTCGGCACCTTATTTGCAAGAGAACATGACTGTGAAGCTATCGCTTCACGACGGTAATCCGGTGTCGATCCAGTTGCCGCAGCGCGCGACGCTGGAAGTCGTGGAAACCGAACCGGTCACCAAGGGACAAACGGCGTCGTCCTCCTACAAACCCGCCGTCCTGTCCAATGGCGTCCGCACCGCCGTGCCGCCGCACGTCGCCGCCGGCACGCGGATTGTGGTGATGACCGAAGACGGCTCTTACGTCGAACGCGCCAAGGACTAAGATCAAGCGTATTAAGATCAGAGTACCGGGATTGCGCCGGGGGGCGTCACAGTGGCATCGGGGGCCAGCACGTTCGCTGCACGTCTACAGCTAGCCTTCTTTTTGTTCGTAGCGAGCGCGAACGCGTTGGCTGCGGACGAATTCAGAAGCCCGGCCATCTCTGCCGCGCGCGTGGATTGGCGCGCGGCGCTTGACCAACTCCGCGCCGAGATCGGAACCAAGCCATCGGTCGCCCCGGCATTTGCCTTTGCCCGCCGATATCGATTGGCGGCTTCTGACCCGCGCTCGCTGCCGGCTTTCGTGCAACTCAACGCGACGACGTCCCAGATCTTCACCGGGATCGGCCGCAGCACGATACCCGTGTTGCTGCCCTTCGACGCTGCGACCTATCTCGAGGCGCGCTGGACAGATACGCCCGAAAGCCTCTCATTGGCGCGCTTTCAGGCCGATTTTCGCCCCGCGAACGTATTCGACGCAGGTCCGGCCGGCTACGACGCGGTATTTTCGCTCGAGCCCGGCGCTGGCAGCGATATGCCGCGGCGCATCTTCGCCAAGCCGGTGGAAGTCCAGATCACGGGCTCGCTTCTGACCTACGATCTCAACGATCCCCTTGGCGGCAGGGGCGAACCGGTCAAATCGCTGGCCGCTCAATATCCCGACCTGCGCCGGTTCATCCGGGAAGGTTACGTGCGCTACGCCTTTACGCGCTTTGGCGTTCCCTATGTTGTTTCGATCCAGTGCCTGGACAGCGTGGCAAAAGCAAAGCGTCTGGCCTGCCGCGAGGCCTATCCGGTCGCCGAGCGATTCTTGAAGGCGCTGCATGTTGCCGGCGGTCTGCCGTCGCGTCCACGGATGGATCTCGCTCCGGAAAGCGTCGAGCGTCCCTTCGCCATGTCCCCGGATTTCACCTACCGGCCGCCCGGTGACATCGTGGCCCATAGCGCATCGCGCAAGCTGAACGGCCGCGTCGACTATACCGCCTACTCGCAGATTCGCTTTCCGTTGCAGAAGGCGCCGGCTTTCGCCCATTCGCAATCCTTCCGCCCGCGCAAGAGCGACAAGTTCGACGAACTTGCTGTAGGTCCGACCAGCTATCCCTGGCAGGACAATTTCTGTGAAGCGCGCAGTTTCGGCGTCGGCCAATGCGCGAATGGATTCGGCCATCAGGGTCAGGACATGCGGCCCGCTCCCTGTCCGCCTCACGACGACGGACCGGAGCATTGCGACCCCAAACAACGCGCTGTGGTTGCAGCCCGCGACGCCGTCCTGATCCGCGAGCCGAAGCAGCAAGCGGCCACGCTTCAGGTCAATACCCGCAACGAACACATACGCTTCCGCTACATGCACATGGACCCGTCGGCGATGGACGCCGACGGCGTTCTGAACGGCCGCCATGTCGAGGAAGGCGAAAAAATCGGTGTTGTTTCCAATTATCTCGACCGTCCCAATGGCACCACGCGCCACCTGCACTTCGACATTCAAGTGTTCACGCGCGACGGCTGGTTGTGGATCAATCCCTACGTCACGCTCGTGTCTGCCTATGAGCGTCTGATCCACGGGCGCGGGCGCGAAGTCGGACCGCACAGTGTGGCTGCCGCCGACGTGGCCCACGCTCTGCCAGAGGACATGAGCCGTCGGGACATGGAAGAAGGCGCGGAGTAACGCCGCCCTGATGGCGTTATTCCAGCATGGTCGTGAGTTGGGCGCCCTCGTCAGCGACAAACACCGCAATCAGTTCGGCCGGCTCGGTATTGCTCGCATTGGCCGAAACCAGATGTGTCGAGCCCGGCGGCTCGAAAAACGATTGACCGACGCCAAATGTTTCGACCTGGCCTCCCCCAAGCTGGGACCGGATCTCGCCCTTCGTGATGTAGGCGGTCACCGAGCCCGCATGACGATGCGCGCGGCTAAAACCTCCGGGGCCATAGAACACCCGCACGATTGTCACCCGTTTGCCGGGCACGTTCGGCAGCGCGTGAGAGGTGATTACCTCGACCTTGTCGAGCGGTGAACCCGCCGCAGCGGCGCTACTGATGCAGAGCGGCGCCAGGACGCCGGATATTTGTTCCATTGTCAGCGGCAAGGTTTTTCCAGCGGCCAACGCGCAGGCAAGGCCGGCCATCACCGCGAACGAAACCGTTCGCCGACGGGGCCGCATCGACAAGGGTGATATCGTCGCCATCGATGTCATGATCATTCCTCCCGATTATTATTGATCCACCGGCTTATGAAGCTTTTGCACCGACTTGAGCCTGCCGGACTGGCGGCGTCCAGCGATAGGCAACGCCAAACCTGTTCCAGGCATTGATCGAGGCGATGGCCGAGGTCAGATAGGTCAGTTCCTTGTCGGAAAATTCAGCGCACGCCTGCACGTAGACTTCGTCGCTAACGCCACCCGTCAGCAGCGTCAGCGCTTCGGTCCAGGCCAGCGCCGCACGTTCACGCGGGGAAAACTGCGGCGCCTCACGCCACACGACGACGAGATTGAGCTTGTCGACGGACACGCCAAGCCGCTCGGCTTGAAGGATGTGATGCTGTACGCAGAAGGCGCAGCCGTTGATCTGAGACGCCCGCAGCTTGATCAGCTCGAGCAGCGGCTTCTCAATGCCGGCCTTGGCGGCAAGGCCGCCGAGCGCAAGAACGCTCTCGTAGGCGTCCGGCGCCAGCGTCCGAAAATCGCTGTATTCCTTGCGGGCATGTGACATTCCCGATCTCCCGTGTTATCAGTGTCCTTATCAATTATAAGAGCACTGATAATATGCGCAAGACTGCAAATCGCACGAAGTCGGGGTCACGGGAAAAACAAGCAGGACAGCAAAAATCCCGCCGGCGCGAAAATACCTCGGCCGAGATTCCGGCCTTGCGCGGCGTCCGGCCGCCGCCGCCGGGCTCCGGCAAGCGCGGCGAGGATGGCCACATCGCCTATCTGCTACGGCAGGCCCAGGCCGCGACGCGGCTGACACTGGAGCGCGCCCTCGCCGATCTCGGGGTCACACAACCGCAATTTGCGGTCCTCACCATGCTGAACGCCTATCCCGGCCTTTCCGGCGCCGACGTCGCCCGCGTGGCGCTGCTGACACCGCAAACCGTCGGCGTCATCATCGGCAATTTGGAACGCAACAGCGCGATCCAGAAGACACCGCATCCCGTACACGGCCGGGTATTGCAGTGGACGCTGACACGCCGCGGTTCGGGCCTGCTCGACCAGTGCCGCCGCCGCGTCACCGCCGTGGAACAGCGTCTGGTGGCCGGCTTAAACGCCAAGGCGGAGGTCGCGATCCGCCGCTGGCTGTCCAAAATCGCCGCAGATCTGCACGGGGATGATTGACGCCCGCGCTGACTTGGCTCTGCCGGGCCAGGCTCGGCGCGGCTAGACTGGCTGGATGATACAGCCTGATTCCCGAGAGGTGCCCACACGCCGCGCGCTGCTACGGACCGGCTTTGTTGTCGGCCTGAGCTTCAGCGCCGTATTCGCCAATCCCCTCGCCACCTTCGCAGCCGCCCCACTCGGCTTCGAGCAATGGCGCGACCGGTTTCGCGCCCATGCATTGTCGAAGGGCATTTCGGAAGCGACCTGGGTGCGGGTGATGGGCCGCATCGAGCCTGATATGTCCGTCTTCCGGGAACTCGGGAACCAGCCGGAGTTCAACGAAGAGCTCTGGCAATATATCAATCGCCGGGTCTCCGACTGGCGCATCGTCAACGGCCGCGCGGCGCTGAGAAAAAACGAGGCGCTGTTCGCCCGGATCGAGCAGGACTTCGGCGTCGAGCGCGGCACGCTGCTGGCGCTGTGGGGCGTCGAATCCGCCTACGGCGATCCGCTGGTGCAGCGGAACCACATGCGCCCGGTATTTCCCGCGCTGGCGGCGCTCGCCTGGAACGAGCCGCGCCGCCGCGCCTATTGGGAATCCGAACTGATCAATGCGCTGCGCATCGTCGATCGGGGCTGGAGTACGCCGGAAGAAATGCGGGGTTCCTGGGCCGGCGCGATGGGGCACACCCAGTGGATGCCGGAGGTCTGGCTCAATGTCGGCATCGATTACGATCATGACGGCCGCGTCTCGCCATTCGGCAGGCCGGACGATGCGCTCGGTTCCACCGCGCGCTATCTCGTCAACCGCGGCAAATATCATCGCGGCGAACACTGGGGCTATGAGGTGCGCGCCAACGGTGCCTCGCCCCATGGCAATCGCAGCTACGCGGCATGGGCCAGCGCGGGCGTTGCACGCGCCGATGGCGCGCCGTTCCCGCAACCGAATGCCTCTGCGCAACTATGGACGCCGGTGCCGGGCGGACCGAGTTTTCTGTTGGGACCGAATTTCTATTCGGTGCGAAGCTATAATCCCGCGATGAATTACGCGCTGGCGATCTGCCATCTCGGCGACCGCATCCTCGGTGGCCCGCCCTTCATCCAGCCATTCCCCGGCTCCGAGCGCGCGCTCACATTGGCCGAAGTGCAGGAGATGCAGGCCCGCCTGACCAAAGCGGGTTTTGACACCGGCGGCACCGACGGCCGCGTCGGTAATGACACGATGCAGGCGGTCCGCGATTATCAGACCAAGATGGGACTTGAGCCGGCCGACGGTTATGGCGGCCTGAAGGTGCTGGCGCGATTGCGGCAGGGCAGCTAGTTACCGGATCACCGCCGGTCCCTGATCGGGCACGGCGACATCGAGCACGCGCAGTTGCACGCGCTCGGTGCCTTGCCAGCGATCGACCGCGAGCGATCCCGCCACATGCAGGACCTGACCGCGATGCGCGGTCAGCGCGTTGCCGAGTTTCTGGCCGATCGAGCGAAACGCGATGCCGTTGACGATTGCGCCATCGCCCGACTTGAAGCGCACGCGCAAATGCGCTTGCCCGACCTCGTCGGCATACACCAGTTGATGCGACGGCAGCGCCAGCACCGGCTCGGGATTACCGCTGCCAAAGGGCCCGGCGCGGTTCAGCGTTGCAGCCAATTCCGTCGTCACGCCGCGTGCGCTGACCGCACCGTCGACGAAGATCTCGTTGACGTGGCGCGACTGCGCGACGTCGGCGGCAAGCGCGCTCTCCATATAGGCGCGGAATTCAGCTAATCTCTCCTTGCGCAAGGTCACGCCCGCGGCCATGGCGTGGCCGCCGCCCTTCATCAAGAGACCATCATGGACGGCCTGCCGCACCGCCTTGCCGAGATCGACGCCGCCGATCGAGCGGCCGGATCCCGTGCCGATGCCGCCGGGTTCGAGCGCAATGGCAAAGGTCGGACGCGAGAACTTGTCCTTTAGCCGCGAGGCGACGAGACCCACGATGCCCGGATGCCACCCCTCCGAGGCCGTAACGATCACCGAACCCTTGTCTTCGATCCCAAGCGAGGCCAGCGCCTCGGCCTCGGCCTGTGCTTCGGCCATCTGTTCGATCACCCGCCGTTCGGTGTTGAGCCGGTCGAGTTCTGCCGCAATCTTTGCTGCTTCCGAAATGTCGCCTTCCAGCAATAACCGCACGCCGAGATCGGCGCGCCCGATCCGGCCGCCCGCATTGATGCGCGGCCCCAGCATGAAGCCGAGATGCCAGGCTTCGGGCGGACCATTCAGCCGCGCCACATCCATCAGCGCGGTGTGGCCGACATGGTCGCGCCGGCGCATCGCAATCAAGCCCTTGGCGACGAAAGCGCGATTGAGCCCGATCAACGGCGCAACGTCGGCGACGGTACCGAGCGCCACATGATGCAGCATGCCGAGCAAATCCGGCTCCGGCATCTCCGCCGTCCAGAATCCCCGCGACCGCAATTCTCTGTTGACCGCAACCAGCGTGACCAGAACGAGCCCGACGGCCGCGAGATGACCTAACCCTGAGAGATCATCAGGCCGGTTCGGATTCACCAGCGCATCGACCTCCGGCAATACATCGCCGCACTGATGGTGATCGATCACGACGACCGACATGCCGAGCTTGCGCGCCTCCACGAGCGGCTCGACGCTCGTGGTACCGCAATCGACCGTCACCAAAAGTGTAGCACCCTTCCCGGCCAGCGTCCGCACCGCTTCGACGTTGGGTCCGTAACCTTCGAAAATCCGGTCGGGGATATGAATCAGCGGATCGAGCCCGCAGTGGCGCAAATGCCAGGTCAGCAGCGCCGCTGACGTCGCGCCATCGACATCGTAATCGCCGAAGACCGCGACCTTTTCGCCTCGCACCGCCGCATCCGCGATGCGTTTGGCGGCCGCCTCCATCTGCGTCACCGTGTAGGGGCCCGGCATCAGCTTGCGGATGGTCGGATCGAGAAAGTCCTCTACCGCGTCGATGTCGACGTCGCGCCCTGCGAGCAGGCGCGCCAGCATTTCCGGCAATTGATAGCGCTGCGTAATCGCCAGCGCCCGGGCCGCGCCGCGCGCGTCCAGCCGGTCACGCCACAGCTTTCCGCTCAGGGAATGCGCGACGCCAAGAAAGGCCGGCGGTGCCTCGACGGGCAATGCGGATGCGGGAAGCGTCATGATGCCTGCAAAAGATAGGCGAAATCGCCCCGGGTTCAATGATTCGCGGGTAATTTGCCCGACGGGCAAATCAGCGACCGCACTGCGAGGCAACCCGATCGTCCCCGAACTGACAGACGTCGAAACCGCCCGACGCCTGCCAATTCGGCCGCATTTTATGCCTTGGCCAGGGCCTGTTCCAGATCGGCGATGATGTCGTCGACATGTTCGATACCGATTGACAGCCGCACATAGCCTTCTGTGACGCCGGTCCGGAGCTGTTCTTCCTTCGTCAGTTGCGAGTGGGTCGTTGTGGCAGGATGGATGGCCAATGAGCGCGCGTCGCCGATATTGGCGACATGATAGAACATCCTCAGGGCATCGATGAATTTGCGGCCTGAATCCAGACCGCCCTTCAATTCGAAACCCAGCAAACTGCCATAGCCGCCCTTGAGATACGCATCCGCGCGTCGCCTGGCTTCGCCCTCCATCTTCGACGGGAAGATCACCTTGGTGACCTTCCGATGTCCGGAAAGATAGTCTGCCACCGCGCTCGCATTGGCGCAGTGTTGCCGCATCCGCAGCGCCAGCGTCTCCAGGCCTTGAATGAACATGAAGGCGTTGAACGGCGACATCGCCGCTCCGACGTCGCGCAACAGCGTCACGCGGGCTTTCAGGATATAGGCGATCGGGCCGAGCGGCTTGACCGCCTCCGTCCATACTGCGCCGTGGTAGCTCGGATCAGGCTTGTTCAGCATCGGGAAGCGATCGGCGTGCTTCTCCCAGTCGAACTTTCCGCTGTCGACGATGATGCCACCGATTGAGGTGCCGTGGCCGCCGATATATTTGGTGGTGGAATGCATGGTGATCGCAGCGCCATGCTGGATTGGCCGACAAAGGACCGGGCACGCGGTGTTGTCCATGATGAGCGGTACGCCGAGTTGCTGGCCGATTTTTGCGACTTCAGAAATTGGAAAAACGGCGAGCTTCGGGTTCGGCAACGTCTCGCCGTAGTAGCATCGCGTTTTTGCATCGGTCGCGCGCCGGAAACTCTCGGGATCCGCGGGGTCAACAAACCGGCACTCGATGCCCATCGTGCTCAGCGTATTCAGGAACAGATTCCAGGTGCCGCCGTAGACATCGGTCGAACAGACGAAGTTATCACCGGCATGACAGATGTTCTGGACCGCGAACAGCGACGCCGCCTGCCCGGAGGCGAGCGCCAGTGCGGCAACCCCTCCCTCCAGCGCGGCGACGCGTTCTTCCAGCACCGCCTGCGTCGGATTCATGATGCGCGTGTATATGTTTCCGAGTTCCTTAAGCGCGAACAAGTTGCTCGCATGCTCCGCCGAATCGAACTGATAGGACGTCGTCTGATAGATCGGCACGGCTACCGCATGGGTGGCAGGGTCGGCGCGATAACTTCCGGCGTGTAGTACGATGGTCTCTGCGTTATGGCTTTCGGTCGGCATGATTGCTCCGCATGGCTGAATATTTGAAATGAGAAAATCGGACGTCTGATAATTTCAGGTCTGCGCTATTTCGGCGCAGGTGCAAGCTCTGGGTCGGAAATCAGGTCACCGGCCACGCTTCCCGAGGCCAGCGAAACAACAGCAAGGTCATTGGCGCGCGAAATATGCGCTGATATCAGTGGGTTCACGAGCTTGGCATGAGTTAGTGGCAACATGTGGCCGGCCGCCGGGAAATGATGCGCTTCGGCTCCCTCTATGAGTGAGGCTAGCCGGCCAGCAATGCGCTGCGTCAAGTATGGCGACAAGCCGCCCGAAAGCAGCAGTGTCGGCACCCCGATCCCGGCCGCGGCAGACGTGACATTCTTTTCCGCAAGCACAGCAGCAAAGTCATAGGCTACCTTCTCGACGCAATCCATCATGCGGAGCCGCGCCTCATTGGAGAGCTGCTCGGCCGGTCCCGATCCATTCCAGTAAGAAGTGAAGCGGTCGACCGCTTCCAGCTTCATTCCGTTCCAGAGATCAACGAAGACCTTGTTCGCCAGTTGCGCGAACAGATCGTGGAGGCGTCTGTCCGCGGGGCTTTCCTTGAGCAGCGTCGGAAGCACCGGCTCAATCAATGTCAGGCTACGCACGCGGTCGGCGAACCGCGAGGCCGTTGCGATCTTGAAGGCGATTGCGCCGCCGTAGGAGTGGCCGACCAGGTGGATCGGCCCTTTGACGCCTCCAATGGCGGTGCCGAGGTATTCAACTTCCTCTGCAAGTGTCAGCGGCGGGTTCGCGGGGGCTGGGCCGCTGCCATAACCGGAGATGTCGGGAGCAATGACCCGACAGGACTGGTCGAGTTCGGCGATCAGTTTCGTCCATTGACGGCCCGAGCCGAGCGAGCAATGCAGAGCAATTACAATTCCGTTCTGATGCTGAGTATTCTGCTGAGTATACGAAATGGTCATCGGATCATTCCCAATTGTGCTTCGCCGCTCCAGGCGTCGAGGAGCCCGGAGCGGATTTGTCGAATCAATCGAACGAGGGATTATTTTCGGGTGATGACGACCTCGAGATATTCGCTGGGCACGACCATCGTCGCGTCACCCGACTTGTTCATGCGCACGATCAGAGCGTAAAGGTCGTTATGGAGGTCCTGCTGAGCGGCGGCATCGAGCGCGGCAAAGGCCTTCAACACCGGACCGTAGTAAGTCTTGAAGACGTCAAGGAAATGCTCTGCCGACTTGTAGCGGAAGTTGAAGAAGCGCGGCTCGGCTTTGATTGAGCTCGCCTGGCTGCCGAACATCTCATTGAGCGCGGCGCGGGTGCCCCATAGCGCCGGCGACTTCGCGCCCGCCGGCGGCGGCAAGTACTTGCCGAGAGTCTTGAAGACCTGGCCGATAAAGCCGTCCGGAGTCCAGTTCGCGAGACCAATCCGGCCGCCCCGCTTGCAGACGCGCATCATTTCGGAAGCCGCCTGGGCCTGGTTCGGCGCGAACATCACGCCGAACGTGGAGACGACCGCATCGAAGGAGGCGTCGTCGAACGGCAGCGATTCCGCGTCGGCCTCCATGAACTTGATCGACAAGCCGTTGGCCGTTGCGCGCGCCCGCCCCGATTCGAGCAAAGCCGGCACGTAATCGGTCGATGTCACATCGCACCATCGGCGAGCCGCGGCGAGGCTGACCATGCCGTTACCGGCAGCGACATCAAGCACTTTCGAGCCGGCGCGAAGATCCATCGCTTCGCAGAGCTGCTCTCCGACAATTTGCAGCGTGGTGCCTACCACAGCGTAGTTGCCCGAAGACCAGGCGACTTGTTGCCGGCTCTTCAGGGCGGCAAGCTCAGGCGTGGCGGTTTGTCGCACAGCAGCGGTGGTCGTCATGTGGTCTCTCCTGTGAAGGATTTGCAACGCGGGTCATGCCGCGGTGAACCGACAGTGGCGGTGCACGGACTCAAAGACTCTGAGACGAGCTTGAGTTTACCCCTAGACAAGCTTGATTTTCTCCTGAGCTGGCCGGGATGATGCTGTGAAATTTCATTTTGAGAACCAGAGACTTGATGCGGAATGTCGCGAGCTGGTCTGCGCCGGCCAAAGCGTGCCGATCGAGCCGCAGGTTTTCGACGTGTTACTGTATTTGCTCGAGCATCGAGACCGCGTCGTCGGCAAAGACGAGTTGTTCGACAACGTGTGGGACGGCCGCATCGTCTCGGAGTCGACGCTGACGAGCCGGATCAACGCCGTTCGCCGCGCCATCAACGACACCGGCAAGGATCAGCGGCTGCTGCGTACGGTCGCACGCAAGGGCTTTCGTTTTGTCGGCGAAGTAACGGTCGAGCAACCGGCCACAGCGCCCCTGCCATCCCCGGATCGTTCTGCACATCAAGACGGCGAGCCGCCACGCCTCGCGCTGCCCGTGCTCGACCGTGCCGCTATCGCTGTCCTGCCGTTTTCCAATCTCAGCGGCGAGCCCGAACAGGAGTATTTTTCCGACGGCATCAGCGAAGACATCATCACCGCACTTTCGAAACTGCGATGGTTCTATGTTATCGCCCGCAACTCGTCCTTTGTGTACAAGGGAAAGTCCGTTCACCTCCAGCAGATTGCCGACGAACTCGGCGTCGCTTACGTCATCGAAGGCAGCGTGCGGAAAGAGGGCGAGCGTGTTCGGATCACGGCTCAGCTCAACGAAGTCGCGACCGGCAGCCACATCTGGGCCGAGCGATACGACCGTGATCTCGCCGATGTTTTTGCTGTCCAGGACGAGATTACAGAATCGATCGTCGCCGCGATCGAACCACAGCTATACGCGGCAGAGAATTTCAAGGCGCAACGCAAGGCACCCGACAGCATGGATGCATGGGACCTTGTGATGCGCGCCCTGTCGCACTATTGGCGCGTGACGCGGCAGGACAACATGGTTGCCCAGGCACTTCTGGAGAAAGCCATCGAGATCGACCCGCAATATGGGCAGGCGCTCGGCGTTCTAGCCGCCAGTCACACATTCGGCGCCCATATGGGGTGGGAAGACATGGCGGTGGCGATCCCGATCGCAGAGCGGGCAGCTCTTGCGGCCATTCATGCCAACAGCGAAGACGCTTGGGCGCATTCGGCGCTGGCCGGCGTTTATATGCACACGCGCCGCTTTGATGATAGCCTTGCCGAATTCGAACTGGCGCTTCGATTGAATCCCAGTTTTGCCTCCGCGCGTGGCTATTACGGCGTAGCGCTTGCTTATTGCGGCCGATGGGAGGAAGGCGATCGCGCTGCGCGCCATGCGCTGCGCCTGAGCCCGCGGGATCCCTTCGCGGCGGTCTACTATGGTGTCGCCTCCTATTGCCAGTTTGTCGGCGGCAACTACGAGAAGGCAATCAGTTTGTCTCGCGAGTCGCTGCGCCTGCGTGCCGACTTCGTCGGCGCCCATCGTGTGCTCACGGCCTCCGCCGCGATGACCCAACAACGGGAACTGGCCGCAGCATCCCTCAAAGCCCTGCTCCGCGTGCAGCCCGGTTTGTCGTTGAAGTGGCTCGCTACGGAGATGCCCTTCAAATCCGATAACGAACGCGACCAATATCTGGCAGCGTTCCGATTGGCGGGGCTGGAGTAAGGTTGGGTTTCGAGTCGTGCACTTCGCTATGGACATCACGCGGCGGGTAATCGGCCTCTCGCTCGTCTCACGCACAATCATGCGTTTCTGAAGGAAAAATGATCCGGTTCTGAAAGTCTTCGCCGTCCCGAATCTGCATGCTGCAAAAAGCAAAGCAGGATATGGAAGGCAATCATCGATGACCCTGTTAAGCCAAAACTCCGGTCATTCCGGGACATCCTACGTTTGGAAGCGCGCCAGCTTCATCTACGGATGGTTCTGTAGTCAGCTCAATGAACTCGTAGCCGCCTTTCTTGCCCGCCGCGGATACCAGGCGACGTTGGGTATGCTACATACCTTGAGCGATCGGGAACTGAGAGACATGGGCCTTCATCGCGGCCAGATAGGACCAGCTCTGGAGGAGGCCGCGAAATATCGCGCGTCGAAACAGAAGCCTCGCCGTTGAGCCGGCGATGCAGGACTCGGGCGCCTAAGGCGGACAGCCGTCCGCCACCCATTTGGCGAAGAGATTGATGCGAGATTGTGCCCAGGGACCTTCTCCCTTCGGCGGTGGCGGCGGCATGACCGCGCCGCCAATGCCGCGAATCCGGTCCAAGATCGCACCCGCATGAGTCTTTACGTCATCGTAATTTGCCAAGTTGAACGCTTTGCTCATCCCCTGAATGTCCCGTTGCGTAAAAAGCGGACGGATATCAGTTTTGAAGCTGGTCAAGTCGTCCATTGTGCACTCCTTGCTCTGCGGCTGATCCAGCGGTACGGCGGCTACGAGCCACGCCAACGGTAACATCTGCACCCGCCGCAAAGTGCGTACGTTGGTATGACCAGCCTACTCCAAAGGTTGGGTGGCAATCCGCGGGGAAAGATCAATGGCGTGATGCGCCGCGAATTAACACAACGGCCAAATCAGCCGCGATAAAGAAATCCGCGTCAACTCAGGTTCGTCACTGAGTCGGCGATAGATGACGCCACCGAGAACGCCGCCGACCAGTGGTGCGATCCGGAACCTCCAGAGCTACGATAATGCCCGCGCTCAGCACCCCAGCCGCGTGGCCAGTTCGCCGAAATCTTTGGCGACGATGTCCCAGTCGCCCTTGGCCTCGAGGTCGTATTTCTGCAACGGACCATATTCGGTCGGGCGCGCAACGAAGGCGGTTTTCAGTCCCAGTTTCTGGGCGGCCTTCAGGTCGTGGTTATGCGCGGCCACCATCATCACCTGCTCCGGCGGCTGGCACAGCAAGCGCGCGGCGCCGAGATAGGTTTCCGGATCGGGCTTGTAGTGTTCGAACAATTCCGCCGACAGGATCAGGTCCCACGGAAGACCCGCAAACTTCGCCATCTCGGTCAACAGCGCAACATTGCCGTTCGAGAGCGGACTGATGATGTATTTGGTTTTGAGACGAGTCAGCCCGCCGACGCTGTCGGCCCAGGGATACAGGCGGTGCCAGCCCATCGTGAGGTGATGCAGGTCGGCGTCGTTCAGGCCCGAAATCGAAAGCTGTTCAACCAGTTTTTCCAGCGAATGCCGATGCAGCGTGTCGAGAATGACATAGCCCCGCTCGGGGTGCTTTCTCACATCGTCCATCGAGGCGGCATAGACCGCGCGCCAGCCATCGACGAGAGCTACCCAGTCGGCCTTGATACCGCGCTTGTCACCCCATGCGGTGAAGTCCGCAATCAGGCTGGTACGCCAATCGACCACCGTGCCGAACACGTCGAAGACGAGGGCTTTGACTTGTGAAAGATCGGACATCAGGATTCCCCTTGCCGTCATTCCGGAGCAACGCGCAGCGTTGAATCCGGAATCCATTTCTCCCAGTATCGATGCGGCTTGATGGATTCCGGGCCCACGCTGCGCGTGTCCCGGAATGACCGCTGCTAACATTAGTCCAGATGGAATTTGTCGAGCTGACGATGCTCGGCCTTGATATAACGCACGGTGCCGGTCACCGAACGCATCACCACCGTCTCAGTCTCGATGACATCCTTGCGGAACTTGACGCCCGACAGCAACGAACCATCGGTAACACCGGTGGCGGCGAACAGGCAGTCGCCCTTCGCCATGTCTTCGATGCCATAAATCATCTTCGGATCGGTCACACCCATCTTGTGAGCGCGCTCACGCTTTTCCTCGCTGTCGAGGATCAGTCGGCACTGCATCTGGCCGCCGATGCAGCGCAGCGCCACCGCCGCCAGCACGCCTTCGGGCGCGCCGCCGGTGCCGATATACATGTCGACACCGGTTTCATCGGGCGTGGCGCAGTGAATGACGCCGGCCACGTCGCCGTCGGTGATCAGGCGGACTGCAGCTCCGGTCGAACGGATGCTGTTGATGATGTCGGCATGGCGCGGCCGATCCAGCACCAGCACCGTGATCGCCGAGGGATCAACACCCTTGGCCTTGGCGAGCCGGCGGACATTGTCGGCCGGCGCTGCATCCAGCTCGACCACGCCCTTGGCATAGCCAGGGCCGATCGCGAGCTTCTGCATGTAGACATCGGGGGCGTGAAGCAAGGTGCCGCCATCGGCCATCGCCATGGTCGCGATCGAGCCCGGCATGTTCTTGGCGCACAGCGTGGTGCCTTCGAGCGGATCGACGGCGATATCGACCTTCGGTCCGGCTTTAAGTCCGACCGTCTCACCGATGAACAGCATCGGCGCTTCGTCACGCTCACCCTCACCGATCACGATCGTGCCCTCGATCGGCAGCTTGTTGAGTTCGCGGCGCATCGCATCCACCGCCGCCTGATCGGCCGCCTTCTCGTTGCCGTGGCCGCGCAGGCGCGCGGCCGAGACAGCCGCGCGTTCCGTCACCCGCACGATTTCAAGCGTCAGGATTCGCTCGAGCAGCAACTGCGGCGGGACGGAAATATGGGTCGACATCGACGGTCTCCTCTAAAACGAACTTGCAGGCCTTACGCTCTCACTCATCGCCGGTTCCGGCTGTATTTCTCAATTCTTTTCGATCCGGATCACCTGCGGGCGGCCGCTGATGACCTTGTCACGCTGCACGGCGTCGAGCGCGCGGTACACGGCGTCCTCGCTTGTGGCATAGGTAATAAGGATCACCGGTACTGGCGCAGCTTTCCCCGCTATCTGCACCGCGTCAACGCCATCCGCATGACGTTGGACGATAGATTCGATGGAAATTTTTTGTTCGGCCAGGCGCGTGGCAATCGTCGCGGCAGTGCCGGCCAGATCGCGCGCCATCAGGCGGATGTAATAACCACCCTCGTGGCGTTCCATCGGCGCCTTTTCGATCGCCCGCAACCGTTCCACGGGACGGCCGAACGGCAGCGCGCGGATGCCGCGCGCCACATCGGCGATGTCAGCGACCACGGCAGAGGCGGTCGCCGCCCCGCCGGCGCCCGGCCCGACCAGTGTGATCGGTGGAATGCCCTCGCCGTCGATGGTCACGGCGTTGGTAACGCCCATGACCTGGGCGATCGAGGACGTCCTCGGCACCATGGTCGGATGCACGCGCTGCTCGATGCCCTTGGCAGTCCGTACCGCAACCCCGAGCAACTTGACGCGGTAGCCGAGTTCGGCAGCTGCGCGCAAATCCTCCGGCGCGATCGACGAGATGCCCTCGACATAGACCGCGCTTTGCGAGACTCTCGTACCGAAGGCAAGACTCGCCAAAATCGCCAGCTTCTGTGCGGTGTCGTGACCATCGACGTCGAACGACGGGTTGGCCTCGGCATAGCCGAGACGCTGCGCGTCCTTCAGACATTCCGCGAACGACAAGCCTTCCTGCTCCATGCGCGTCAGGATGTAATTGCAAGTGCCGTTGAGGATTCCGTAGACGCGGTTGACCGCGGTGCCGGCGAGACCCTCACGCAGCGTCTTGACGATCGGGATCGCCGCGCCGACGGCCGCTTCGAAATTCAGGGCGCCACCAAATTGCTCGGCGGCCTTCGCCAATTTGAGCCCATGCTTGGCGATCAGCGCCTTGTTGGCGGTTACCACCGACTTGCCGGCCTTGAGTGCGGTCTCGATCGCCGACAGCGCAGGTTCGCCCGCGCCTCCCATCAGTTCGACAAAGCAATCGATATTGGGATCGCTTGCAAGCTCGAGCGGCGTTTTGGCCCAATCAACCCCTTGCAGGTCGAGCCCGCGCTTCTTGGCCTTCGAACGCGCGGTGACCGCAACCACGCGCACCGGACGGCCGCAGCGCGACGACAGCGTTCGGCTTTGCTGCTCGACCAGACGGACCACCTCGGCACCGACGGTGCCGAGCCCCGCAATACCCACTTTCAGGGGTGCGACCATGATTGAGAAAAACCTGCCGGAGGTTCGCCCGCGGGAGATGCGGGCAGCAATGGATTAGCGCCGGTTGGCGAGAGGAACCACGTTGTGCAACGTTTCGATGCCGCTTTCAAGGAAGCGGCGCACGCCGCGCGCGGCCTGCCGGATACGTTGCTCGTTTTCCACCATGGCTATTCGCACGTACCCCTCGCCGTGTTCGCCAAAGGCGACGCCGGGCGAAACGACCACGCCTGATTTCTCGACCATCAGGGTGGCGAACTGCATGCTGCCGAGGCCGCGAAACGCTTCCGGCAGGGGTGCCCAGGCGAACATCGAGGCTTCCGGCGGCGGAATTTCCCACCCGGCGCGGCCGAAGGATTCCACCAGCGCATCGCGCCGCTTGCGATAGGTATCGCGCATCTCGCGAATGCAATCCTCCGGGCCGTTGAGCGCGGCGGTGGCCGCGACCTGGATCGGCGTGAAGGCGCCATAGTCGAGATAGGATTTCACCCGCGCCAAAGCCGCGATGATCCGCTCATTGCCGACGGCAAATCCCATGCGCCAGCCCGCCATCGAAAAGGTTTTCGACATCGAGGTGAATTCCACGGTCACATCGATTGCGCCGGGCACCTGCAACACCGAAGGCGGCCGCGACTTGTCGTCGAAATACACCTCGGCGTAAGCGAGATCGGACAGGATGAAGATCTCGTGCTTTTTGGCGAAGGCCACCAGATCCCGGTAGAAATCCAGGCTCGCGACATAGGCCGTCGGGTTGGAAGGATAGCAGACGACGAGCGCGAGCGGTTTCGGGATCGAATGGACGATCGCCCGCTCGACGGCTTCAAAAAACTGCGGCGTCGGCTCCGACGGCACCGACCGGATCACGCCGCCCGCCATCAAAAAGCCGAAGGCATGAATCGGATAACTCGGATTGGGGCACAGCACCACGTCGCCCGGCGCAGTGATCGCCTGGGCCACGTTGGCAAAGCCCTCTTTCGAGCCGAGCGTGGCGACAATCTGCGTCTCCGGATTGAGTTTGACGCCAAAGCGCCGCTCATAATAGGCGGCCTGGGCGCGGCGCAGGCCGGCAATGCCCCGCGACGCCGAGTAGCGATCGGTACGCGGCTTGCCCAGCGTCTCCTTCAGCTTCTCCAGGACGTGGGCCGGCGTCGAAAGGTCCGGATTCCCCATGCCGAGATCGATGATATCGGCACCGGCATTGCGCGCGGCTGCCTTGGCGCGGTTGACCTGTTCGAACACGTAAGGCGGCAGACGGCGAATGCGGTAAAAATCTTCCATTGGACCCTTCAACTCCGGCAACCCATTTAACTCCGGCAACCCATTTCGAGGGACAGATTCGCCGGCGCCCGCTTAACGGACATCATTCGGCGTCGCCCTCAATCCACACAAGATCAATTACTTAGCGGGGTTTCGGGCTGAAGTCATTCAAGTCGTGCCCCAACCTGCGGGGTTCAGCGAAGCAATTCTAGCACGGAAGGCTTGGCGCGCCAGCCGCGAGATTATTTTGCGGCCTGAGCGGTGTTCTGGGCCTGGTCCTTGGACGGCCCCTGGTCTTTGGTGGCCACGGCCACCGCCTGACGGTCCCGCGCCGCAACCAGTTCTTTTTGGACCTTGGCCCGCTCGGCCGGATCCATGGCGGCCTCGTCGCGCGCCGGCGGCAATTGATTCACCGGCAGATACGCATCGGTATCCTTGGCACGGGTGTCGGATGACGCACTGCCGAGCGGAATATCGCCGATCGACGTCGAGCAGCCCCCCAGAGCCAGCGCCGCGAGCAGCAATGCCGCCCCGGCCAATGCTCCGTTTACCCGCCGCTCTGACATCCGTCGTCCCTGATCCCCCAGCACGACAGGTGCTGACACAATTCTGCCCAAACCATTGTCGCCTGGAATCGTTAAAGCCCAAACATAAAATCGGGGGTCTTGGGCCTGAATAAGACCAAGCCGGGATAAAATATCGCAGTGCAACAGCAACTTTTTGAGAGTGAATCGCTATAGCTCACCAGCGTCGATCTCACGCGATGACGAACTTGAAATGAAGCTGTAGTCTTGCCCCCATGACGGACGTCACCACAGAAGCCCAGAACGCGACGAAATTCAACGCCGAAGCTTTCGCGATGAACATCGCCAAGGCGATGGAGAAAGGCGGCCAGGCGCTTGCAGCCTATCTGCAGCCGGCTGCCAGCGGCGAAGTGCCGGACAAACCGCCGAACGAACTCACCGAGCTCGTCAAGACACTGAGCGCAGTCGGCGAGTACTGGCTGGCGGACCCTGATCGGGCCAACGACATTCAGACCAAGATCGGCAAGGCCTATCTTGACCTGTGGGGCAGCTCGGTACGGCGTCTCGCCGGTGAAGAGGTTGCGCCCGTCGTAGCACCTGCGCCGCGCGACAAGCGGTTTGCCGATCCGGAATGGAAATCGAACCAGTTCTTCGATTTCGTTTTGCAGCTTTACCTGCTGACGACGCAGTGGGCGAATGATCTGGTGCGGGACGCCGAGGGCCTCGACCCGCATACCCGCAAGAAGGCCGCCTTTTACGTCCAGCAGCTCACCAATGCGCTCGCGCCCTCCAACTTCGTCCTCACCAATCCAGAGGTGCTGCGCGAGACGCTGACCTCGAATGGCGACAATCTCGTGCGCGGCATGAAGATGCTGGCCGAGGATATCGAGGCCGGGCACGGCACGCTTCGCATCCGCCAGTCCGATCCGTCCAATCTGGAAGTCGGCGTCAACATGGCGACCACGCCTGGCAAGGTGATCTTCCAGAACGATCTGATGCAATTGATCCAGTATGCACCCGTGACGGAAAACGTGTTGCGCACGCCGCTCCTGATCGTGCCGCCATGGATCAACAAGTTCTACATTCTCGATCTCAAGCCGGACAAATCCTTCATCAAGTGGTGTGTCGATCAGGGCGTCACGGTGTTCGTGATTTCCTGGGTCAACCCGGACAAGAGTCTCGGAGCCAAGACCTGGGAAGACTACATGAAGGAAGGCCCGCTGGCGGCGATGGATGCGATCGAGCGCGTCACCGGCGAGATGAAGGTCCACACCATGGGCTATTGCGTCGGCGGCACGCTGCTCGCAACGACGCTGGCGTGGTTAGCTGAGAAACGCCGCGTCCGCGTCACCTCGGCGACGTTTTTGGCGGCGCAGGTCGATTTCACCCATGCCGGCGATTTGCTGGTGTTCGTCGACGAAGAGCAGGTGTCGGCCATCGAACGCGACATTAAGGC